>OJRI01000330.1_pt1 | contig 36388 bp, 23 predicted proteins | sample 1599151 | NCBI WGS metagenome assembly OJRI01 (sample SAMN03922457, study PRJEB24848) | human gut metagenome | isolation source: stool sample | host: Homo sapiens | place: Germany | collected 2009-11
AAATTAGATTATAGATTTGCGCAATCTTACCTCAATTCAATTTTTCACCCTCTCGGTGATTAAAATCTTATCCATTTAAAATGAATAAAGCTCTACTTATCACAACATTAGCCCTTGCAACTGCGGGCGTGTTGTCAGCCGATGCCAAGCATATCAGCGAAAGTCAGGCTGCCGGTATGGCGCGCCAATTCGCCACCACCAACGTCGCCCACTTCAAATAAGCCCCGGCCGTCCCCAAAAAAGCGGTCTATGCACCGCAGTCCGACGGCGAACCACTCCTCTACGTCTTCAATAACGGCAACGGCGACGGTTATACCGTCATCAGCGGCGACGACCAACTCCCCGCCGTGCTCGGCTACTCCTTCACCGGAGACTTCGACACCGAAAACCTGAACCCCAACTTCCGTTATTGGCTTGAAAGCTACCAAAGAGAAATCTCCTGGTACTACCGGCATGGCGGACGTACCCGCATCATAGAGCAGGACAACGCCTCCAGTATCGGCCCGCTGCTCTCCACCCAATGGAACCAGGACGCCCCCTATAACAACCTCTGCCCCGTGGACCAGACCGTACCACCGTCCCTCATATACCGGCTGTGTGGCCACGGCCATGGCGCAGGTGCTGAACTACCATAAGTGGCCCGACCGCGGCGAAGGGAGTATCAGCTTCCGTGAAAACGGAGGCGCCACGCAAACTTTCGACTTCTCGGAAACCACGTTCGACTATTCCAATATGCTCGACGCCTATTCCGAAGGCAATTACACACCGGAGCAGGCAAACGTCGTGGCTACACTTATGCTGGCCTGCGGTCGCGCCTCGAAAATGGTCTATTCTGCCGTGGAGAGTGGCGCTTCGGACTGGAACATGCAATTCGGGCTTATCAACTATCTGCGCTATAACCCCGGCACTAAACTTCTGCTCCGCGACTTCATGAGCCAGAAGGAATGGGATGCCGCCGTGCTCGGCGAGCTCAAGGAGAACGGTCCTGTCATCATGTGCGGCTCATCGCTCCTGGGAGGGCACTGTTTCGTGGTGGACGGATACCGTGGCGACGGATACTTCCACCTTAACTGGGGCTGGGGGGCTCTCAGGACGGCTACTTCCTGCTCTACTGCCTCGACTCGGCAGCCGGGGGCATAGGCAGCTATGAGGGCGGTTACAATTCGCTGCAGACTATCATTACCGACCTTAAGAAAGCAGGGGAAGACGACACCCCGCAGCAGTCGCTCATCGTGGCTTCGGGTCCCTTTGTCCATGAGAAAAACGAGACATACGGCGACGAAGAACTCCGTGTGGACGGAATGGTGGACCAGCCCATGTTCTACAATCCCCTCGGATTCATACAGAACGTGAACGTGGCAGTAGCCTTCGAGCCGGTGGCCGGCGGCGAGCGCGTACTCACCTCTCCTCAACCGCTCACATTCCAGGTGAACGGCGGCTTCCGCGCCATCTATTACAATAACCCCACACTGCCCGACGGCGACTATAAGGTCTACGCAGTCTATACCCCGACAACCGAGAACGATTATCGGCCCATCGGTGTGCCATACGAGTACGCGGATTATATTACAGCTACGGTAGCCAACGGTGAAATCACTTATAACAACGATGGCTACAAACCGGGCGAGAAACACCTTATTATAAAGCGCGTAGAGGGCCTTGACCATACACCTTACGGCGCCATACCTTCGGCTAACCTCTCGATAGCCAACGTCGGGGACATAGACTTCTACGGTCCCATAAAGCTGACCATTACCCTCGACGATGACCCGCAATATACTTTCGACATCACAGGCACCGCCTCGGTTCCCGCCGGCGGTTTCCAGAATGTGGAATTTGACGGCGACGTGCAGCCCATTGACGGCAATTACACGATGACAATCTCTTCTGACGACGAATCGGTAGACGGTTTCCCCTACATTCGTACTTGACAATGCCTCCGACAAGGATGTGAACGTGACCATGACAATCAATCTCGTACGCATCAACGGTAACGAAACCGAGACAGTGATAACCGCCAAGAGCCCGCAAATCTCCATCCCCGCAAACCGCGGAACCGAAGGCGCCATAACTATGGGTAACATAGCGCAGTATGTGGAACCGGGGGACTACTACTGGCAGATACAGAACTCCGAAGGCAAAGCCATGTCCTTCAATATTCCGGTACACTTCCTCCGCACAGCCGAGGACCGCGAAAAGCAGATAGCCTACCAGGAACTCAGCGCCCGCGAGAAAATAGCCCGCGTGGCCTCACCGCTCGACGGGACTTATGCCGGTACGGTTACCATCCCGGAGACCGTGGGCGACGGCTACAAGATGTCCACGACACTCGACGGTACCATCTTCACCTTCTCGCAGAACGTGAAAGAGATAGTGCTTCCGCAGAATCTGAAAGCCGTGGGCAACGGCGCTTTCTATCAGGCCGGCAGCCTCGAGAAGGTAACCTTCACCGGCGCTGAAGCCCCGAAGCTCGGACACCTCGTCTTCCCGGAAGGGATGACCGCCGAAGGTATCTCCGTCCCTGACGCCAATATATATGCCCGCGCCGCAGGTTGGGAGGACATCGACTTCCCCTTCGTGGTTATCAGTACCAAAGACGGCCTCAAGGTCAAAGTTAACGACCGGGAGGAGTATCCCGCACAGTATTACCTCAATGCCGACGAAACGCTGACACTTACTATCGAGGGAGGTAAGTGTCAGGTAGGAGTATATTTGAGCGACGGCACATTTACCGTTACCGATGTCACCGATGGTACATTCACACTTCCGGCACTGGGCACTAAATACGGTACTGTGACAATCGGCAAAGACCTGTCCGGAATAACCGAGACAGCGGACACTCCCGCTTCGGCAGATGTCTACACCGTGGACGGACTCAAAGTGCTTGACAATGCCGACGCAGCAGCCTTGCGCAACCTCCCTGCCGGCATTTACATCTGGGGCAATGTGAAATACATCAAGAAGTAATCCGCCTATTTGATACGGAACATACACGTCAGAAATGGCCGTCACGCGAAAAGACAGGTGTGACGGCCATTATTTTTTTGTTAAAAAGGTAAAAATGGTAAAGATTGCGGTCAAAAGGATACTTGGAATTTAGAAATTTATAATTAACTTTGCTACTATAAAATTTGCCGTGTTTTCCGGCTATGCTAAACTAACAAAAATAATGATACCTGAAATGTTAAAAAAATTCTTGCACCTTGCCTTAATAGCAACGGCAGTAGGAGTGATGGGGTATGTATGCCCCGCCGGCGCCAAGCGTATTTCCGAAAATGAGGCCGCCGGTATCGCCCGCCAGTTTACCGGGCAGAATGCTTCTAAATACAAGAAAGCCCCGGCCATCGGAAAAAAGGCCGCTTACGCTCCTTCTGTCAATGGCGAACCGGTCTTCTACCTCTTTAATAACGGGAACAGTGCCGGCTTTACCATCGTCAGCGGCGACGACGAGTTGCCCGCTATCCTTGGGTATACCCTTGACGGGGAATACGACCCCGCAAATGTGGCTCCGAATTTCAAATACTGGCTTGAAGAAACACAGCGCGAAATTTCATGGTACTACACTCGCGGGGGCAAAGCCCGCGTCATAGAGAAAGATGAACGCAATGTCATTGAGCCGATGCTGACCACCCGCTGGAACCAGAGCACTCCGTACAACAACCTGTGTCCTGTCGTTAACGGACAAACATCAGTCACCGGTTGTGTGGCCACCGCCATGGCGCAGGTGCTGAACTACAACAAATGGCCCGACGTGGGCGAAGGCAGTGCACAATGTACGGAAAATGGTAACCTTTGGTACCGCTTCAATAAACATCCGCTCGATTATAGTCTGATGCTTGACGATTATGCAACTGTAGACTATACGCCGGAACAGGCAAAGGCAGTAGCAGAACTTATGGCAGTCTGCGGCCGTGCCGTCTCTATGAATTACTCCCCGTACGGAAGCGGAGCTGTCGACATGAACATGCATGCCGGTCTTATAAACCATCTTAAATATAACCCCGGCACAGGCATACGGTACCGCGACTACATGACCCTTAACCAGTGGGAAGCCCTCATCTACGGAGAATTGGCACAGAACCGTCCCGTCCTGATGTGCGGCGCCTCGTCGGCCGGAGGCCACTGCTTCGTCACCGACGGATATGCCGGAAACGGTTACTTCCACTTCAACTGGGGATGGGGCGGTTATCAGGACGGTTTTTTCCTCCTTTACAGCCTTAACCCGGCTGCTGGGGGTATAGGCAGCTACGAAGGTGGTTATAACAGCAACCAGTCAGCCATTATCAATCTTACTCCCAAAGGTATCGCAGATACTCCTACTGACAACTACCTCCTTATCCAGACATATCTCATTCACTCATATAATGAAGAAGCGGAGGCCTCTTCCCTCCAGGTCAACAATGGTATCCTCTATAATCCCACAGGTGTAAAACAAGAGATACAGATCGCCGTGGCTTTCGAGAATATGATCAATCCCGAAGATATCACTTATGTTTTGGGCTGGAATACTCCTGAGGATCAATTTTCGGGCGAATTGAATCCCGGTTACGGTTTCAGGTCGGTAGATTACTTTGACCCGCAACTTCGCGACGGTAAATATAAAGTATACCTTGCCAGCAGAAACGATTTGACCGCACCGTTCAATAAAATCGCAAGCATGGACGGCTATCCCACTTACGTGCCCTTGACCGTAACCCAGGGCACGTTGACTTACGGCGAAGTCCAGCAACTAGATGAAAATGCCACTCTAGTAGTAACCGGCGTAAACGGATTTGACAACAATTTCGATACCAGTACATGTTCGGGTAGTTTGACCGTTGCGAATGTAGGCCTTAACGACTGGTACGGAACAATGATCATTACGGCAACCCGTGCTGACGGCTCAGCCGGCGTGCTTAGAATGTCGAAAGTCGCTTATATCCCCAGCGGGCGCTCGCAGGTTATTGAACTTGCCAGCTCTTCACTGCCGAAAGCCGGTGTATATAATGTCTCGCTTAAAGTTAACTCAAAGAATGTAGACCTCGTTTCCGCACCCTTGCAGATCGTAGTGAAGGATGGTTCAAAACGTCAGTTCGGCCAGTCGTTTAATGTCTCCGATATAACACCGCGTATCCTTGACTCCTCTGTTGACGACGAAATTACTATCTCGATCAACAATCGGAAGAACGAGGAAGTCTCGTCGCCCATTGTGTTCAACCTTATGCGCGAAAACAACGGTACTTTTGAGAAAGTCACCTCCTTTACGTCCGGTAATTTGGACCTTGCGGCAGGACAAGGCACTCGGATTCTTCTCTCCTCCACGCCCTTAAAGGACGTTGAACCGGGTGAATACGTCTGGCATCTCGACACACCCTCGGGTGAAATAGTTTCGCGCGACATCCCGCTTACTGTCGTGAAATATGCCGAGGATGAAGCTGCTCAGCTCGCTTACCTCATTACCGACGGGCAGGGCAAACAAGCTCGCCTTACCGCACCCCGCAACGGACACTATGCCGGAATCATCGAAGTTCCCTCTTCGGTCAACGGTTATACTCTCCCCACCACGCTCGACGGCGTTCCCTTCGCTACCGCAGACTGTGTCACCGAACTCACACTCCCGGAAACAATCACCGCAATCAGCGACGGTGCCTTCTACCGTGCCGACAACCTCCGGAAGATTACTTTCAAATCTACCGTTCCTCCCGTGCTCGGCAAAATGGTAATGCCCAATAATACCAACTCGCTCGAGGTTTCAGTTCCAGATAACTGTGCCAACCTCTACGCACGCGCCGAAGGATGGGAGGAAATCAGCTTCCCGAATTGGGAGTTCGACATCCGCGACGGATTGAAAGTCTCCGGCCCGCAAACTGCCATCGATACAGAAACCAATGAAGTTTACGCTCCTTATTATGTAAACCGAACCGAGATGCCGGAACTTGTAATCACAGGCAACGACCATATTGAAGTGATTTGCAACCTGAGCGACGGAACAATCAGCTACACGCAATTAACCGACGGCAAATATACCCTCCCTGCCCTCGGCGATAACAAACGCGGCAAACTCATGGTGGGCAAAGATCTTAGCGGTATAGAGGATGTATTCGACGTCAACGAGACAGCAGATGTCTACGACCTCAACGGCATCCTTGTCCTCAAAGATGCGGACTTCGATGCGCTGAAGCAACTTCCCGCCGGCCTCTATATCTGGGGCGGTCGCAAGTTCCTGCGCAAATAAACGCAATTCCACTTATCACATATCCGGAACCGGCCTCGCTGCTATGATAGCGGGGCTGATTTCTTTTTAATATAAGACATTAAGAATCAACAAAGTAAGAAAAAGTTGAGAAAATAGTGAGTGAAAAATTTGCACAGTCCGATAAAAAGCAGTAACTTTGCATCGCAAAAAGGGGTTAAACCCCGGCAAACATAAAACAAGGTTCCATGTCCGAGTGGTTAGGTACCGGTCTGCAAAACCGTTTACACCAGTTCGAATCTGGTTGGAACCTCCTAAAGTCAGACGGCTTTTCCCGTCTGACTTTTTCTTTTACTGTTCATCCACAACTCTGTCATGAGATTCAGGCTGTCTGAAATGGGGAATTTTTGAGGTAACAACGATGGATTTTGGTGGATTTTAGGGCGGAGGTTTGGTTGTTTCGGTTTTATTGAGTAATTTTGTATTATCATTGCCTCTCTTCATTGTTTTAATATGCCTCACTCTCCGCGGTATTGCTCTCCGCCTCCTTCTTGTTTTGTTAGGATGAAAGATGGTATGCAGCCTTTTACAGGCATTTTTAACGATAGTTTCCCTCCCATCATCGATGGAGTGAGCCTTGCTGTCCAGAATTATGCCCGGTGGCTGTCGGCAGCCGGGCAGCGCCCGTGTGTCGTCACGCCACGTAATCCTATTGCCGTGGAGCCCCCCTACCCTGTTCTCCGTTACTTCTCGCTCCCCATAGCCAATCGCGAGCCTTACCGCTACGGTTATCCCAAACTCGACTTCAAGATTTGGCGGCGGTTGCGCGAAACACGGATGCGCCTCGTGCATTGCCACTGTCCGTTCTCTTCCGGCCGACTCGGGGCTTACACGGCCCGGAAACAGCGCGTGCCGCTAATTGCAACGTTCCACAGTAAATTCCGCGATGACCTGGAACATTCCTTTGAAAAAACGCCGTGGATGGTCAATATAATCATGCGGCGTATTCTGGACTTTTTCAACGTCTGCGACCATGTGTGGATTCCTCAGGGAGCAGTTGAGGAAACGGTTCGTGAATACGGATTCCGGGGCAAACTGACCGTTGTGGAAAACGGCAACGACCTGGCTTCGCTTTACTCTGCCGATGACCTCCCTATGGCCAAACTCTCCGCACGGCGCGGATTCGGCATTCCCGACGGTGCAATCTCTCTGCTGTTCGTGGGGCAACATATTCTCGAAAAGGGAATAATTGTTGTGGCGAAAACGCTCAAAATCCTTAAGAGCCAGGGTATTGACTTCCGAATGGATTTCATCGGCCAGGGTTATGCCCTGCCACAGTTGGAACAATATATAAGGGAGAACGGACTTGAGGATAAATGCACGATACACGGCGTGGTGACCGAGCGGGACCAATTGGCGAAACACTATGCCGCGGCCGACGTATTCCTCTTCCCCTCCTTCTACGACAACGCTCCGCTCGTAATCCGCGAAGCTGCCGCCATGGGAACGCCATCTGTACTGCCGGTGGGAAGCACAGCCTCGGAGGTAATCCGCGACGGCGTGAACGGTCTGTTGACCGGAGCCACTCCGGAGCAATATGCGGCCGTGGTGAAGCATGTGGCCGAAAACCGCGATGTCTGCGCCGCCCTCGGAATGAAAGCCCGCGAGACGCTGACCCGTTCCTGGGACGATGTCATGGAAGAGGTGTCACAGCGTTATAGTGAAATTATAGAAATGTACAATCATGACCACAGAAACAGCTGACGAAGTTAAGAACCCCTTCTCATGGTGGAAGGTTGCGCTCCCTGTTGTCATAGGGCTCGGGGTCGTGGCATGGATGCTGTGGGACGAGTCCCGGAAGGAGAACCTTTCGGAAGTTTTCCGTTCGATAGACTTCACTCCGCGGGCCGTGCTTTGCATAGTCTTCGGGGTGATCTTCATGCTCGGGCGCGACTTCGGGCTTACCTGGCGCTTCCGCACGCTTACTAACCGCGACCTGCCGTGGGGAAAAGCGTGGAAGGTGGATATGCTCTGCGAGTTCATGTCGTGTATAACGCCGTCGGCCGTCGGCGGAAGCACCTTCGGTATGGTCTTCCTCAACACGCAGGGTATAGAGTTCGGACGAGCCACCACGCTAATGATGACCACACTTTTCCTCGACGAACTCTTCTTCGTGGTGTTCTGCCCGCTCATTGTGCTTCTCACTCCCGCGGCCGAGCTTTTCGACTCCGGCGGCGGTGTATTCGCCCAAGGTATAACGCTGACGTTCTGGTTGGTCTACTCCGTGGTATTCATCTGGACGGCTATCCTTTTCACCGGCATTATCTGGAAGCCCCTGTGGATCCGCAAGGTGATTACCAAGATATTCAAATGGCGGCTGCTTCGTCGCTGGAACGCCAAGGCCATCGAGTTGAGCGATAATATGATAGCAACCTCCGTGCAACTGAAAACCAAACCGTTCCGTTTCTGGCTCGAAGTCTTCGGCGGCACGGCGTTGTCGTGGATTTCACGTTATCTGGTGGTCAATGCCCTCTTCTTCGGTTTCGTACCCGGTTCCGACCCTCACCAATGGGTAATCTTTGCGCGTGAGTTCGTCATCTGGATAGTGCTTATGGTAAGCCCGACGCCCGGCGGCTCAGGGCTGAGCGAGTGGATATTCTCGGAGTATTACAGCGACATGGTCACTTCGGCCGGGCTTGTGCTTATACTGGCCGTCTTCTGGCGACTGATTTCATACTATATCTACCTGATAATCGGCGCGATAATAGTTCCTGGATGGGCCAAGGAGTCGCTGGCCGCAATGCGCAAGAACAATCAAAAGACAAAAGAGACAACAAGCGATGGAAAAGACTAAATTTGCAGCTATCATACCGGCGCGCTATGCGTCGTCACGTTTCCCCGGCAAGCCGCTGGCGCTTCTCGGCGATGTGCCGATGATTATTCATGTTTGCAGCCGCGTATCGGCCGTAATTCCCGATGTGGTGGTAGCCACGGACGACCGTCGCATTTTCGACTGCGTGGAGCAACATGGGTTCCGTGCCTGCATGACGTCGGACAAGCACCGTAGCGGCACAGACCGTGTGGCCGAAGCGGCAGAGAAAGCGGCTCCGTACGCCGATGTAATCATAAATGTGCAGGGCGACGAACCCTTCATTGCCGCCGAACAGTTGCGACTTCTCATGGGATGCTTCGACGACCCGGAGACCGACATCGCAACGCTGGCACGCCGCTTCGACCCGGCTCTCGGATTCGAGGCGCTGTTCGATGCCAATCTTGTGAAAGTGACCTTCGCCGACAATGGACGCGCGCTCTACTTCTCGCGCAGTATCATACCTTACGTCCGCAGCGTGAAGTACACCGAGTGGCTTGAAACCACAGACTTTTACGCCCACGTAGGCATCTATGCCTACCGCCGCGAGACACTTCGCAAAGTGACAAAAATGCCGCAGTCCTCGCTTGAGAAAGCCGAAAGCCTCGAGCAGTTACGTTGGCTGCAAAACGGTCTGGCAATTCGCGTGGCAGTAACTGATACTCCAACCCTCGGCATCGACACACCGGAAGATTTGGCTCAGGCCGAAAAGATGCTCGGCAAACTCTGACGCACCATGAAACGGTTACTGCTCCTGGTTATTACGGTACTGTCGGCTTTTCTCGGCATTATGGCCGAATGCACCGACCCTTACTTCAAAGGTGGCGACGAAAAGTTGCAGCAATGGTTCGTCAAGAAGATGAAATATCCGCAAGGAGCCCTGGTAATGGAGAAGTCCGGCTGCGTTACATTTGAGGTCACAATATCGGGGAAAGGGAAAGTGGAGGATTATACCGTGCTGCAATCCTCTGACCCTGTATTCACGGAGGAGGCGGTTCGTCTAATCGAGAAAATGCCGAAATGGGAACCGGCGGTTTGCGACGGCCAAAAAACCGAAGGCAAAGTGCATGTCACGGTTCAGTTTGAACCGTACACATGGATGCACAAGCACGTGAAATCCGGGAACTGGTTCGGAACAGCCGGTGCCGGCATCGGGATTTCACTCTGATTCCGGTCAGTTCTCAGATACAACGTACCTCAAAAACAGCTCCTAATGACACGAAATACTCAAGTTTATTTGTAAATGACGGAATTATTTTGTAACTTTGCAGCCTGAATTAGAAGTACAGGAAAAATCTTAACACGTTAGGTACATGAAAAAGAGTGCATTACAGAGAGTGCGTTCGAATTATATTCCGAAACTCCCGAAAGCATTGCAAGGTCCGGTGACGCTTAAGATCGGCGAGTCCACCAAGTCGGTGGCCGACCAGGAGGAGATACAGAAGCGTTTCCCTAATACTTACGGACTTCCCGTAGTGGAATTCGTCCGCGACGAAAACCCAAAACGACTTGAAGAGCCCTTCAACGTGGGCATCATACTTTCCGGCGGCCAGGCTCCCGGCGGCCACAACGTCGTTTCCGGAATCTTCGACGGCATAAAATCGCTCAACCCGGAGTGCCGCCTCTACGGTTTCCTCATGGGTCCCTCCGGCTTCATCAACCATCAATACATGGAACTGACGGCCGGATACATCAAGGAATACCGCAACACCGGCGGTTTCGACATCATCGGCTCCGGCCGTACAAAACTTGAAACTCCCGACCAGTTCGACAAAGGTCTCACCATCCTCGAAGAGCTAAATATCAAGGCTCTCGTAATAATCGGTGGCGACGACTCGAATACCAACGCCGCCGTACTGGCCGAATACTATAAGGCCAAAGGACTTGACATCCAGGTTATCGGCGTGCCCAAAACCATCGACGGCGACCTCAAGAACGAGTGGATCGAGACATCTTTCGGATTCGACACCGCCTGCAAGGTCTACAGCGAGGTTATCGGCAACATACAGCGCGACTGCAACTCGGCAAAGAAATACTACCACTTCATCAAGCTTATGGGCCGCTCGGCATCGCACATCGCCCTTGAATGTGCCCTCCAGACACAGCCCAATATCTGCCTTATCTCCGAGGAAGTGCAGGCCAAGCGCATGACTCTCGACAACCTTGTTTCCTACATCTGCTACGTTATCTCGGAGCGCGCCAAACTCGGATGGAACTTCGGTACCGTCCTCATCCCCGAGGGCCTCATCGAGTTCATCCCGTCGATGAAGCGCCTTATCAACGAACTTAACGACATACTCGTTGAATACGCCGAAGAACTCGAAGGTCTCGAGGAACTCGACAAGCTTGTGGCCATCCACCAGCACCTCTCCCCCGTCAACGCCGAGCTCTTCAAATCGCTCCCGAAGAACATCGCCCTGCAGCTGAGCCTCGACCGCGACTCGCACGGCAACGTGCAGGTGTCACTCATCGAGACAGAAAGTCTCATCTCCGAAATGGTGGCAAAACGCCTCGAAGAGATGGCGGAGACAGGTGAATATGCCGGCAAGTTCGCCACACAGCATCACTTCTTCGGTTACGAAGGCCGTTGCGCAGACCCCTCGAACTTCGACGCCGACTATACCTATGCTCTCGGCTATAACGCCGCGATGCTCATCAACGCAGGACTCACCGGCTATATGTCGTCGATACGCAACCTCACGGAATCGACCGAAAACTGGATTGCCGGCGGTATCCCCATCACTATGATGATGAACATGGAACGCCGCAACGGCCAGGAGAAACCTGTAATCAAAAAAGCGCTGGTAAATCTGAACGGCCGCCCGTACCTGAAGTTTGCCTCCATGCGCGAGACACTTGCTCTCAACACGCTGTACCAGTATCCCGGACCTATCCAGTATTTCGGCCCCCCCGAGGTCTGCGACCGTCCTTCCATGACGCTGTTGCTCGAACATAACAAGGAAATAATGCCACGATTCTAAGCACCTGGTTTTTAGGTTCGTAGCACCAACTAATACAGGGAGAGGTCAAGACGGAGCATTCCGCCTTTGCCTCTCTTTTACAGTTTAAATTCAGAACTATGAAGAAATTTTTGATTTTTACCGTAGCCGTATTTACATTAGTCTGCTCCTGCTCGCAGAAGAAAGATGCCGCCCAGCCGCAGGAACAGACGACCCTGGAACAGCAGTTGCCGATGGCCGAAGACTTCAAGTCGCCTCAAGGAAAACCCACCGTGGTGGACTTCTTCGCCACATGGTGCGGTCCCTGTATGCAATTCCGTCCCGTTTTCCATAAGGCGGAGAAGGATTACGCCGGACGCATAGAGTTCAAGACCATCGACGTGGACCGCGACCAGGCTCTCGCCAATAAGTACGGAATCCAAAGCATCCCGACGATTCTCTTCGTTGATGGCGAAGGACGGGAGGTGTACCGTTTCACGGGGATGATGAGTGCTGAAGAACTTGGCAGACAGCTCGACGCCATGCTTGAAAAGAAGTAATTGTTTTAAAAACACAAAGTAGCGAAGAATGGAGATCGAACCGCTTTCCAAGACTAAACTTGCGGCGCTGGCACAGCTGAAACTTAAAAAGCACCGCGACCGTCAGGCGCTTTTTGTGGCTGAAGGAATGAAGTGTGCAATTGACACGGCGGCTTGTTTCGACTGCGAAACCATAGTAGGCATTCCAGATGCTCTGATAAGTGTGCATGAGGACGTCCTCGCTAAGTTCCATCATGTTTACAGCACCGATGCGGCGAATCTGAAAAAGCTTTCGCAGTTGGCTACGGCTCCCGAAGTGATTGCTTATTTCCACCGTCCGGAAAGCGAGGTTCCCGAGAAGCTAAATCCCGACGAGTTGTATCTCGCGCTCGACGGCATACAGGATCCCGGAAATCTCGGTACAATTATCCGCACCGCCGACTGGTTTGGCGTTAAGACCATCTTCGCTTCCCGCGATACCGCAGATGTTTTCAATCCTAAGACCATTCAAGCTACTATGGGAAGTCTTTCTCGTGTAACCATCTGTTACACTGACCTTTGCGAACTCTTCGATCGCAATCCGGACGTACCTGTCTACGGCACCCTTCTCGACGGCAAGGACATCTACCGCCAGCCGCTGGGTAACGGAATCCTTTGCATGGGTAACGAAGGGCGTGGCCTTCGCGAAGAGACGAAGCGCCGCGTCAGCTGTCCCCTTTTCATACCCCCGTTTCCGCCGAACGCACCTCATCCCGAATCGCTCAATGTAGCCATTGCTACCGCCGTTGCACTATCCCAATTCCGTTATGGTAAAGAAAATTAAAACCGCCTTTTTCTGCTCCAACTGCGGATACGAGACGCCGAAATGGCTCGGCCGCTGTCCCTCGTGCAAGGAGTGGAACACCTTCGTTGAGGAGAAAATCTCCACCGCCTCCAACAAATCGCTTCCCGGAACACTACTCCCTTCCTCCAAGCAGAAACCGGTACGGTTGGCCGAGATTACCCCTATCGACGAGCTGCGCGTCAAGATGCCCAGCTCGGAACTCAACCGTGTGCTCGGAGGCGGACTCGTGGCCGGAAGCATTACCCTCATCGGCGGTGAACCCGGCATAGGAAAGTCTACACTTTTACTTCAAAATATCCTCTCTATCCGCGGAAGGACAATACTTTACGTCTCCGGAGAGGAGAGCGCAAGTCAACTGAAACTTCGCGCCGACCGGCTCGGTAAAATCTCCGACAATACTTTTATCCTTTGCGAAACATCACTGGAGAATATTTTCACGCAAATCGAGAAAGTTAACCCCGGACTGCTCATCGTTGACTCCATTCAGACCATTGCTACCGACACGATAGAATCTGCCGCCGGAAGCGTCAGCCAGGTGCGCGAATGTGCCGCTGCATTGCTGCGCTATGCCAAGACGTCAGGAACGCCGGTAATACTCGTTGGCCACATTAACAAGGAGGGGTCGATAGCCGGTCCGAAAGTTTTGGAACACATCGTGGACACCGTGTTGCAATTCGAGGGGGACCGGCAATACCTTTTCCGCATAGTGCGCGCAATCAAGAACCGTTTCGGCTCGACTTCTGAAATAGGAATCTATGAAATGGTAGAACGCGGTCTGCGTGAGGTGAAGAACCCGTCGGAAATGCTCCTTTCGCAAAACCGTGTTGAAGACATGAGCGGCATAGCCATCGGAACGAGCGTCGAAGGAATCCGTCCTTTTATGATTGAGACACAGGCACTTGTTTCTACGGCGGTTTATGGCACGCCGCAGCGTTCCGTCACCGGGTTCGACTCGCGGCGGTTGAACATGCTCCTCGCCGTTCTTGAAAAACGCGCGAAATTCCGGCTCGGACAGAAAGACGTCTTCCTCAACATAGCCGGCGGCGTGAAAGTGACCGACCCTGCGCTTGACCTCGCCGTGGTTTCGGCCATCATGTCGTCGAACTTCGACGTGACGCTTCCCTCCTCTGCCGTAATGGTGGGCGAAGTGGGACTTTCCGGCGAAATCCGCACCGTGACACGCATAGAGCAACGCGTAGAGGAAGCCGCCAAACTCGGTTTCGAGACCATCTATATCCCCTACGGCAACCTCAAAGCAGCCCAGGACAAATACAAGATAAAAATAGTGGAAGTCCGCAAAATAGAAGACCTCTTCCGCCACCTTTTCAACGGCTAAAGCTTCTTTAAATACCGGCAGTCAGGAGGTTGGTTTGCTATTTGGCTGTTGGCATTTATATATAGGTTTTACATGTCTATCAAGATTTTACTGAGGCCATAAAGCTTCTGCCCCATTGGCTTATCGGTTTGACTTTGTATTGCCTTAGACACACCAGACACATAAGATATTAGATACATCCGTCACATTTTCTCAGATGATAAAATCCGGGGTGAGCGGATTGAAATTTCGGGGTCGCCCGGTCAGCTTGTATAGAGCGGCGGCAGTCATTCCCATGGTGTGACGCAGGTTTATTTCCACACAGGGATTTACACGGCCGTCCTTGTCTGCGAGCATATCAATCCCTACCGGTCCGACGTAACCTCTCAGCATTTTGGCGAGCGCGCGCGATTGTGCTTGGAAAAGGTTGTCGTCAACGGTCGGTGCGATATGGCGGATGCGGGCAAGCAAGGCGGCTGTGCTGTCGCTGATGTTATGGCTGTAACGACCGCTTTCATTAGTCTCGAATACTGACAATCCTTTGAAAATGGCTCTTCCCTCGGCTGTCATTTCCCATTCGGAGGCGAAGTCGAGAGTGCGGTCCCATGGCCGTTCCGCCATTACGCTTCCTTGCGTGCGGATGCTACCTCCGGCCCATCGTCTTACAGCCTCCGGCGACTGACCGGCAATTCGCAGAACACCCCGACCCGAACTGCTCCACGGCGATTTTAGATAACCGTCGGGATGTCGTCCAAGCCATTCGTCAAACTCTTCCATACTTTTTAGCTCGCATGGCATTTCGCCTATATCATATTCTGTGAAAGTTTGAAGGAACGGGATGGTATTTCGTCTGTGCGACAAGGCGCGAATCAATTCCATTTCCTCTTCTGCAGGCATCAGTTTCTTTTCCAATCCGTTGCGTAGCAGTGTGTTGCGTAATGCGGCGTTCCATCCCCATGGAGAAATACTTTGAGGATGCAACCCTTTCAGCTGACCTAAGGTAATTATTTCCACACCGCGGAGGCGGCATAACTGGCTATACATACCTTCGTGGTCCACATCATCGTCGAGCGCAAGAATCGCATCGCCGGGTTTTGCGAATATAACCGGCAACGCGTGGAGCATCTTTCTCAGCATCCTGACGTTTTTCGGCGGAGTGTATTGCGTCCGTCCCGAAGCCAAGGCATAGTCGGTTTCGGGATTGAAGATATGTAGCGTTAATGGTGCTGACATTCCTGGGATTAAAAAAACCGCGAAGGGTATCCGCGGTTTCAGTATCATAACTTTGTGTGGGGGAGGATTACGAATCAGTCGTCAAGACGGTCTTTCTCCTTCAGCGGATTCGTGAAGTACAGTTTGTGCTCCACATACTCCTGCGTAGCGATGAGGGTCGGCTTCGGCAGTTTCTCGTAGAAGCGCGATATTTCTATCTGCTCACGGTTCTCGGCCATTTCCTCATTGTTGTCGGTAGAAGCAAATTCTTGAAGTTTCTTTTCAAGGCCCTTTTTCATCTCTATGGCGATTTGATTGGCGCGTTTGCCGATGATGCATACGGTCTCGTAGACGTTCCCGGTCTGCTCGGCCATGGCTATCATATCGCGGGTCACGGTGTTTGTGGGCGCATTTGTTTTCTTGTAATCCATTTTATATCTGTTAATTACCTTTATTTCTCTACGTATGATGAAGCTATCTTGAATATATTGTCCGCCTCATGGCGGTTCTTGGTATCGGGATAGGTATTGATGTACGAGTAGTATTCGTCTATCACCTCCTGAAAGCGTTCCTTCCGTTTCTCGGGCACGCTCTGGCGCGCCTCCTGATACTTCGACTTCAGTATCAGCAACTCGAAGTCCTCACGGTACTTGGAGTAGGGATACATCTTCAGGGCGTTTTCGGCTACCACTACCGCCGAGCCGTAGTTATTACCCATGAAATTGCCGAGGTTGTAGTATAACTGAGCGTTCTGCAACTCCTTGAGCGTCAGTTTGTCTTGAAGTTCGAAGATGGCATTCTGCGCGATGGTGACCTTGTCGCTCTTCGGGAAGTAATCAAGGAACCCTTGAAGTTCCTCAATACCTTTGAGGGTGACGGTCTGGTCGAGTTGCGGATCCGGGGAGTCGAGATAATAGCCGTATCCGCTGTAGAAGCGGGACAGTTCGGCATATTTACCGCGGGGATAACGCTGGTAATACGTCTTGAAATAGACGGCTGCATTGAGGTAATCGCGCTGCTCGTAATACGACATTCCCAGCATATAGAGCGCCTCTTCGCCATCGGGACCGCCGCGCAACGGGGTGATGACGCTTTCGAGCAACGTGGCCGCCTGCACGTATTGCTTCTTGTCGAAACACTTTTTGGCATACTCGAACTTGAGCTGCGGGTTGTTGCTCTTCAGTATTTTGTTGTAATCGCCGCAGGCCGTCATGATACAGGCCAACAGCAGTAGGCATAAGTACTTACGCATACAAGTTTATTCAAGTTAATTGAGTTCCGCCGCCATGCGGGCCGAATCCACTTGGAATACACCTTTTTCAGCCGCAAAACAGTTACGGAGTGCGCCGCATTAACCGGCCACAACTTCGTCAGTCTCAAAAAATGTGCGCACGCATTTTTTAACACGCACACATTCTGAACTACAAAATTACAACATCTCCCGCAAATAACCAAACCCGCACCTTTCCTCCCTTCAAAATTCCGCATTATTTAATTAAATTTAACACTAATCCGCTCTTAAATCTGCATTGTTAAGTAAAAACTTCCTTATCAAACAGTTTACCGCATCTGACCATCGCTTTCAATCATGTTAAGGTCACGGAGTTTGCTTTCCCGGGACAGCAGAGCAACAAAATATGTACGACTTTCGTTAAATTTGGTTACAAGATTTGGCGGTTTCGATTTTTTTCGCTATTTTTGCACATCTTTACCTCGGCAGACACATTTTAGACGCATCTTTACCCATTTCCCTCCCCGATTCCACAAGCCGTCCCCCGTGTGTACAACTTACTATGCTTAAAATGATAATACGATGATAAAAAAATGGAATTATGAACCTTTGGCGCACCGGCAGGCCGAGCAAGAGGAAGCGTTGCGGCGTTATTGCAGCGACAGCCCGCCCGTCGCCGAGCTGCTAATCCGCCGCGGGGTCACTACACCGGAGGAGGCTGACAGGTTTTTCTCACCGTCGGTGTCTGATCTCCATGACCCTTTCCTCATGAAGGACATGGACAAGGCGGTGGAGCGGCTCAACAAGGCCATGGGTGCCAAGGAACGCATCATGGTCTTCGGCGATTACGATGTGGACGGCACAACCGCCGTAGCGCTGGTCTACAAGTACTTACAGAACTTCTACAGCAATATAGAATACTACATTCCGTCGCGTTCCGACGACGGTTACGGCATCTCGCGCAAGAGCATTGACTATGCCGCCGAGAACAACGTAAAACTTATCATAATCCTCGACTGCGGCATAAAGGCAAACGACGAGATACGCTATGCCCGCGAAAAAGGGATAGACTTCATAATCTGCGATCACCACATGCCCGACGAGGAGCTACCCGAAGCGGTGGCCATCCTCAACCCCAAGTTGCCGGGCAACACCTACCCCTGCCGAGACCTGAGCGGTTGCGGCGTGGGATTCAAGTTCATGCAGGCCTTTGCCATGAGCAATGGCCTCACCAACCATGGCGAACTGGAATCACTGCTCGACCTGGCGGCCGTCAGCATCGCCGCCGACCTTGTTCCCATCGTCGGCGAGAACCGTGTAATGGCCTACCACGGCCTGAAACGCCTGAATTCCAATCCCAACCTCGGCTTGCGAAGCATTATCCGCCTTTGCAAACTCACCAACAAGAATATCACCATCAGCGATGTCATCTTCAAAATCGGACCGCGCATAAACGCCTCCGGCCGTATGCAGAGCGGCATGGAGACGGTGGACCTCCTTACTATGCGCGACCTCCACGATGCCTACGAGAAAGGTAAGGACATTGACCGCCACAACAAAGACCGCAAGGAGCTGGACAAACGCATCACCGAAGAAGCCAACCACCTGATAGAAAAGGATGTAGAGGTTGTGCAGGGGAAACGTACAATCGTAATCTACAACAAGGACTGGCACAAGGGCATCATCGGCATCGTGGCCTCGCGCCTCACCGAGCTTTATTACAAGCCCGTGGTGGTGCTCACCGGCTCAGACGGCATCGCCACAGGCTCGTCGCGCTCGGTCCGAAACTTCGATATCTACGATGCCATCAGTTCCACCCGCGACCTTCTGGAGAACTTCGGCGGACACCCCTACGCCGTCGGCCTTTCGCTGAAGGAGGAGAACATCCCGGAGTTCAGCCGCCGTTTCGAGCAGTATGTGTCCGAACATATCCATCCCAGCCAGCTTTCGCCGCAAATCGACATAGACGCCGACATCACCTTCGCCGACATCACACCCGAGTTCATGGGCGCGCTGAAGAAATTCGACCCATACGGTCCAGGCAACCAGAAGCCGGTGTTCCGCACGCGCCGTGTGATAGACTTCGGTACCAGCAAACTTGTGGGGCGGAACCTCGAGCACATAAAACTGGAACTGGAAGATAACAGCACGAGCCGCGTAATCTCGGCCATCGCCTTCAACATGGCCCCATACTTCGAACATATCCATGCCCACAAACCCATCGACATAGTCTACACCATAGAGCAGACCAAGCACGGGTCGAAGGGTGACAAACTGCAACTCCTGATAAAAGACATCCGTATCTCGGCCGACCATTAGCCTCCAAAACTCCCCCGAAGAGCAGGGACGCACCATGCGTCCGCCAAAACGCCGGGTTCTTTGCTAATATAGCTAAAATGAATAATTTAGCTAAAGCCAAAGTTCAGCCTCCCCACGTCCCTAAACGTTACATATGCAAGACATATTCGCAATTCTGAAAAAACACTGGGGTTATGACTCCTTCCGCGATACGCAGGAAGAGGTCATCCGCAGCGTGCTTTCAGGCCGCGACACGCTGACGCTCATGCCTACCGGTGGTGGGAAATCCATCTGTTTCCAGGTTCCGGCACTGGCATTGGGCGGACTGACCGTGGTGATAACGCCGCTCATCTCGCTGATGAAAGATCAGGTGGACAACCTGCGGAGCCGCGGCATTAAAGCCGTATATCTGCACAACGGCATGAACCGCGCCGAAATACGCCATACCTTCGAGCGCCTGCACAACGGCCGCATCAGCTTTCTCTACGTCTCCCCCGAACGCGTGCAGAACGTCAATTTCCGCGTGGAATTGGGGCGACTCGGCGTTCGGCTCCTCGTTGTGGACGAAGCGCACTGCATCTCGCAGTGGGGCTACGACTTCCGGCCGCCTTATCTCCGCATCGGGGAATTGCGGAAATACCTTCCCGGCGTCCCGGTTATGGCTCTCACGGCCTCGGCGACACCGGTTGTGGCGCGTGACATATGTGACAAACTCCTGCTCGAGGACCCCGCCGTACACCGCCGCAGTTTCCTGCGACCGAACATCAGCTATGTGGTGCGCGAATCCTACGACAAGGATGCTCAACTGCTGCGCATACTCTCTGCCACGGAAGGCTCCGCCATAGTGTATGTACGCAGCCGGCAGCGGACGCGCCTCATCGCAGAGATGCTTGAGCGCAAAGGGTTCTCCGCCACTTATTTCCACGCCGGACTTGACTTCGAGGTCAAGGAACGGCGGCAGAACGACTGGATGCAGGGCCGCATCCGCATTATAGTGGCCACCAACGCCTTCGGAATGGGCATCGACAAGCCCGACGTACGCACCGTAGTGCACTACTCCATGCCGCCATCGCTCGAAGATTATTATCAGGAATCGGGACGAGCAGGCCGCGACGGTCTCCCCTCCTACGCCGTCCTGCTCCACAGCCGCAACGACGACGCGCAGTTGCGCCGATACATAACAAAGCATTTTCCTGAAAAGGAACGAATACGTAAAATCTACGAGCGTGTCTGTAACTTCCTCGGCATAGCGCTGGGCGAAGGCTATGGCCGGCTCCTGCAATTCGACATCCACAAATTTTGCGAAACCTTCGGTTACGAAGAGCAGCAGGTGCATGCCGCGCTCGTAATCCTCGGCAACTCCGGTTATCTCGAATATCTGGAAGAGCCGATGAACCGCTCGCGTGTGCTCATGCTTCTGGAGCGTGACGAAATGTATGACATGAATGTTGCGCTCTCAGACAACGCTTCGCGGGTACTCATGTCGCTGATGCGCAACTACGGCGGACTCTTCGCCGACTATACCCCCATTGCGGAAACCAAACTCGGTACGGAGCTAAACCTTGCTACAAGAGAGGTTTACGAGGCACTTCTTGAACTTTCGCGCCAACGTGTGCTGAGCTACATCCCGCTGTCGCGCGTCCCCTGCATCTATGTCGTCACCTCACGTGAAGAGCCGCAATACGTTCAGATACCGCGCTCCGCCTATGAGGAACGCAAAGAAGCCGCCCTTGTGCGCGGCAAAGGAATGATAGACTTTGCCTCCACGGCTTCGCGTTGCCGCGCCTCGGTGATTCTCGAATACTTCGGCGAGACGCCCGACGGCGATTGCGGCTGCTGCGACGTTTGCCGCAAGCGGAAATCCCCCCCCCGACGCCGAAACTTCACACAACTCGTCAACGATGTCTACGTCTTTCTCTCTTCGGCCGAATTTCCCGTTACAATCAACGCCTTCGCCGAGCGTTACCGCGGCAAGGAAGACGTGCTCTCCGCGCTACGACATCTCATGGCCGAAGGGTTCGTCGTGGCGGACAATGACGGTAAACTTTCAACTCGCAAGAAAGCATGACAGGTTTGCCCGATTGCGACAACTTCTTCGTTTCCTGCGAACGCACCGTGCACCCCGGCCTCGAAGGGCGTCCGATGGTCGTCGGAGGCAATAACGACGGCTTTGTCATGGCGCGCAGCAACGATGCCAAACGCATGTGAATCAAGATGGGACAGCTCATCGCCCTTTCCGGTCACCATCTCCTTTTATAAGGAAATAAGCATTCAGATGCACCAAATCATCCGCCGGTTCGTCACCGCTGCCCTCGCCTGCCTTCCCATCGACGAACTGTGGGGCGAGGGACGCCGCTTCTCGCGCAGAATGTACCTCGAAGGAGTGAATACCATAGCCGACTTCGCCAATATGGAACGCGTTCGCGTGAGGTAGAGCTTCGGAGTGAACAGCGAACATGCGTGGCCCGAACTACACGGCACCCCGTGCCTTACCCTCGACCATGTGGAACGTAAAATACAGGATTCCATCAGCGAATCGCGAACATTCCCATACGACGCCGTAAGCCGCTGGGCCGAAAGCGCACTTTCGGGAGATGAGGCGGATTACATAGAACGGCTGCGCCGGCGCCTCGACAAAGCGGGAGTGGAAATAATCCCGTCGGCGGTAAACAAACCGTTCACCGGCGATACGCCCGAGCTCCAGGCTACCTCCACCTTCCATGACGATGCCCTGTTCCCGGGAGAAACCATCGTCGCCGCCTGTACGGCGGCGGGCGTGCGCCGCCGCGTCATCGGCATGGATCCCATCGTGACTCCCGCACAGGTGACGCTGGCCTCGCACACTGTCCGGAACCCCGAACTTAAATACGACGGCCGCACGTTCATTCCCGTCCGCGTGACAGTAGACCGCGAGCACGGCACCGTCCGCATCTTAACTTACGATGAACCAATCTCCGGAGACAGCCGACGGCTCGGCCGCGAATTATTCCCTGATTTACCCGACCGCAAAGTCTATGAAACCGAAATATCGCTGCGAGCATACGACCGTATGCTCCAGCGCGCCGGCTGGAAATATACCTTCGACGAGAAAAGCGGACGCCGGATATGGATGCGCCCGGAAGCTGAAAAAGAGGTGGCCGACGCCATAGAAAAGGAATCCCGAAACCCGGAAAACAAACCGTCGGAACCCGAAGAGCCGCAGGAACCCCGACAGAGCGAACGGTCTGAGCAACCCGTCGCAGAAGTTCCCGCCGAACCAAACCGGGATTCTCAAGCCCCTCGCGAAACATCAGACATATCGGAAGCTCCCGCCGAATCCGATGTCATACCCGCCGAACCCCAACAGCCACAACCCTCACAGCCGACCTCCGAAACACCGCAGAAGCCAGCGACCCCTCCTGAACCTGTAGAACTGCGCCCTGAAGACTCAGTCTTCATCGGCGGCCAGGAAGTCCCCATAATGTTCATAAACCCCGACGGCTCCGTAGAAACGCTGTCGGTCCTCCCCATAAACGAAAATTCCGTGGAAGACAACGGACGGTACTATACCACTTTCCCCTCGCGCGAAGCCCTCGAAGCCGCCGCAGAGCACCGCCCCGACGGCTCGATGCGCGTCATCCGCGACGGGAAAGAACTCGCTCCGCAAGACCAAACCCGTGCGCCAAAACAGCCCGAATCGGGCAACCCTGCTCAACCGACAGACACACCCAAACAGCCCGGCTCGAACGCGCCCGCAGAGGGTAACAGTGACAATCCGCCAAGAGAGGGTAACGGCGGCAACCCGCCAAGAGAACCAAAGCAGGGCGGAAACCCGCCGTCACGTCCCGAAGGAAACGGCGGAAACCCGCCAAGAGAACCAAAACAGGGCAGCGGAAACCCGCCGGGAGAACCCGAAGGCGAAGGAGGCGGCGAACCCCCGAAATCCGACCCGCCGTCACAGCCCGCTGAGCCTACCGACCCGAAAGGTCTGCGCGAGGCCGCGGACCGCGCACAGCGGGACATCGACGCCCTTGAAAAACAGATAGAATCCCACCGCGCCAAAGAACCCTCGCGCCTCTCCGCGGGTACCACTTACGAGGCAAAACACGCCAAGTGGCAAGAGAAAATGGACGAACTCCAAGACCAGCTCCCGCCGCTACGCGAACTCGTCCTCAAATGGCGCGCAAAAGCGGACCGGCTCGAAGAGGAACAGCGCCAGGCAGAAGAGCGGCGCATCATTGCCGAAGGGGGTATCCCCGAAGATGCCGAAGGAAACTGGCAGTTCCACAAGGTGACGCCCGAACATACATACCGCTTCCTCACCGGCCGGCAGGGATATACCGCCGATGACGTAATCGCCACCGCCGATGCCAACACCGATGCCAAAGAGCCGAAGAAACCGAAACTCGGCGCCAACGCAAAAGCAAACGCCGAAAAACTCCAGGACTATAACCGTCGTCTCGAAGAGTTCAACCGCAACCGCGGGTACTGGCAGCAGGTAAGGGAGATAGCCGTCCGCCATAAAGCCGAGGCCGAGGAAGCCGCACGACTCGCCGAGGAAGAAGCACGCAAAGCCGCCGAAGCCGCCCGCGCCGAAGAAATCCGCCGTCAGGAAGAGGAGCGGCGCCGTGCCGAGGAGGAAGCGGCACGCCGCGCCGCCGAAAAAGGTGTTGGCCGCGAAATCACCGACCGCTGGAACGGCGCCGAAAAGATACAAGGCATCGAAGACGCCATAATCACCCCTTCGGGACGCACCATCCGAGGCCGATACGTCCTGGTGGAAGAAGGAGCCGCCACGCCGAGCCACGACCCGGAGACCGGCTTCGCCAAATCCCCCGGCTTCCCCGTCGATAAAAACGGTAATACAGTCAACGACCGCGACTACGAACGTGACAAAGCCGCACAGCAGTACGTATACCGCGTAGCCGCAGGTTACGACGGACGCGCCGTACAGGACCCCGTCATCGTCTCGCGCGACGGAGTGGTGCTTTCCGGCAACAACCGCACCATGTCGGGACGTATCGCCGCACGCGACAATACCGACGCCGGATATATAGGCCATCTCGAAACCACGGCGGCCAAGTACGGTTTCACGGCGGAGCAGGTACGCTCCATGAAGCATCCGCGCCTATACTTCGAAACCGGAGAGAACCTCCCCTACACCGCCGAGACGTTCGCGCTCTTCAACAAACCCGAAAAGAAGGAGATGAACGTCACCGAGCGTTCCGTGAAACTCGGCAAGACAATCTCCGAGGGTGTGTTCAACCGCATGGCGCGCGAAATGGACGCCTACGAGACGTTCGCCGAATACGCCCGCTCCCCCGAAGCGGTGCAGGCCATTAAAGACCTGCACGCCGCCGGGGTAATCGAAACCGCCGAACTGCCGCGCTACTACGACGAGCAGACCGGCGCCATCACCCCCGAAGGCGTCTCCCTGTTGCAGGGGGCGCTCATCGGCCACGTCTTCAACGGAAACCCCGACGTCGTGCGCATGGTCATGGAACACCCCGCGGTGCGCGACTCTATCCTCAAAGCACTCGTGATGCTGGCCGAGAACTCCCGCTTCTCACCCGAATACTCCCTCATCGGCGACATCTCGCGCGCCATCGAAATTTACCACAAAGGGAAAGAGGCGGGCTTCAGGACCGTTTCGGAATCCGTCCTCCAGCACTCGCTGCTCGAAGAGCTCGACATCCCCGAAACTACGGCGCTCGTCATCGCCGACCTCCTCAATGGAGGCAAGACGACACGCCTACAGAAATTCCTCAAAGAATACAACGCCGACGCCCGGCTCGCCGACGCCGGACAGCTCGACATCTTCTCGGAAAACGCCGAACCCAAACCCGCCGAAGAAATACTGCGCCAAGTCTACGGACACCTCGGCATAAACCCCGAACAATATGAACGATACGAAAAACTACGAAACAACGGAAAACCAGATGAACCCGACCGACCCGACAACGACCCGCCAACCCCAAGCGGCCCCGGCGGAAAACCCGGAGGAGGCGGCGAGCCTCCGCAAACTCCGGCTCGTCCTGCGGGCGGCACGCAGCAGCCGGGAGCAGGAAACGGAGGACTGACCCCGCCCGCCGAACCCAAAGACGGCGGCAATCCGCCCACAGGCAACGGCGGCAATCCGCCCGCTCCCGAAGCCTCGGAGCCCACGCAGGGTTATGGCAGCCGCCCCGACCTCCAAGCGCAAGGAAGACGCCGTGACCTCGCCGTCGAAGCGAAGCACGCCCGGGCCAAGCTACGCTGGAATCAGAAAGTCCTGCAGCAAAAAGAACAGCGCCTCCGGAAAATCCTTGACCGCGACCCTGCAATGGTGGAAATCGCCGAAGCTTTCGGCGACTCTATGGAAACAATGGAAGCAGAAGCACGCAAAGAGGTCAGAATGGCATCCGACGAAGTGGAATACGCACGCGCCCAGGTAGAACAACGCGAAGCGGAACTCAAAGCCGTGCGCCGCGAGATCCGCGAAGGCCTCAAGCAACTCGGCATCCAAGAAGACCGGGAAACCGACATCTCCAAAGCGCGCCAAGTATTCGACCGGCACAACACCGACCCCGAAAACGCCGCGCTCATGCAACGTGCCGCCGACCTCGCACAAAGCGTAGGAGTGAAACTCATATTCACAGACCGCCTCCCCGACGGCGCAGGCGGAGCATACGACCGCATTGGAATAGTAAAACTCCCCGTTGACTTCCTCACGGAAGACTTCGGGCGCAGATACTCTCGAAACATCCTCCACGAAGTAATCCACTCCGTCACGGTATACGCCCTCGAAACCCCCGAAAGAGACCTTCCCGAAGGCCTCCGCAAAGGTGCGAGGGTACTGAAGGAAATATACGCCGAACTGCGCGACGACCCCGACTTCAAAGGGGAATACGGCTCCAAGACAGCCCTTGAAATGACCGCCGAACTCTCCAACCCCCTCTTCCGCGCAAAACTCAAAGCCAAAAAACTCTGGCACCGCGTGGTAGACTCCGTGAAAACAATGCTCGGACTGCGCCCCGGAAGCGCATACGACGCCGCCTCGCGAGCTTTGGAAAAACTCCTGGACAACTTCGACGCCGACCTTTGGCGCGAATACCGCGACCAAATCATCCGCGAACGCGGGCAAAACTCCGGCGCCGACCGGGCCCCGCTGAACTCTGCCATGACAACAAACGCCGAAGAGTTCCGCCGGTTGCAACAGCGTGCCGTAGCCGAACGCGGCGTCGTCATGCCCGGACTCGCCGACAAAGAAGTAAGGGTGGTCGAGGTCCCGCGCCATCCCTTCACAGGGGAGAAACCGATCTCACAGGCACGCCGTTGGGCAAAAGGAAATATCGTCGGCGAGCACACGCTCATCGACAGTTCCAACCGTGAAGTGCCGTATACCATCAGCGGCAAAGCCATAGAAAAGTACCTGTCCGAAACAGCAATTGGCAAAAGCGCGAATACGGGAGTGCATCTTGCAGTGCTGACCCGTCTCCCCGAAGTGATAAGCGAAAGCATAGAAGCCGAGGTGCATCCCGACTACTCCAAAAACAATAATGCCAAGCGTACATCTGAAAATGAAATCAACGGCGACAGCCTGATTCATAGATTTTATGGAGCAGTTGAAGTCGACGGAGAGACTTTCCGTGTTAAAACTACTATTATCGAGAATGGCGTTGCGCAAAAGAATAAGCCCCACAGCTATGAAGTCACAGCAGTAGAGCTTATAGAAGATGCTGTGCCTCAGCCGGACAATCATGGACGCATCGGACGTCCCCGCTTCTCTGAAACACAGCATATAGTGGAGGATGAATCGTCATCCGGCAATTCTATTTCCGCTGCAAAATTACTAAAAGGAATTGAAAAATCCTACGATTCAGGTAAATTTTTGCTCGAAGAAAGCGAAAAAGCCTCAGAATCACCCCTTGTCCGCTTCCGCGATTCCGAACAGCTTACCGAAGAATACGGCCCGCGCTGGCTCACCGAACAGCAGCAGGAAGACGGCCGACACTCCACGCAGGTGGCCAACACCATACACTCATACCAAAAATTCGGCGACTGGGTGCGCCGCGACTCGCAAGGCCGCGAAGTATCGGTGCTCGACGCAAGCAGCGGCCTCGGAACACGCCACCTCAACGAAATGGGCATCACCACCGAAGACGTCGAGCCATACCCCTCAGCCGACCGCCCCGCACCCACATTCCGCTCATACTCCGACGTAGACAAACAGTATGACTACATCATCAGCAACGCCGTCCTCAACGTCCTGCCCGAAGACTGGCGCCGCGACGTGCTGCGCAACATGGCCGTCCGCCTTAAACCCGGAGGCAAAATGCTCATCAACGTCCGCGGGGCAAAAAGCATCATAAACCAGGGCAAAGAAGGACAAACCCGCCGTACTCTCGACGACCCCTCCGAAATCCTCGTACTGCGCCCCGACGGCTCTATACGCGCATACCAGAAAGGATTCACCAAACCCGAACTCAAAGAATGGGTGCAGAAAGAACTCGGCGACGCCTACGAAGTGGAGATAGCCAATAAAGATAACGCCGGCTCCACATACGACACCGCCGTCCTCGTGCGCCGCAAAACCGCCGACGAAACCCAAACCGGCCAACGCTTCCGCCAAGAAAACCCCGAAGCCCCAACCCCTGACCGGGATTCCCGGGTCACCCGCTCCGTCCCGACTCCTCGCGAAGCCCGCGCCGCATCCCCTATCCTGAGCCTCGCCGTCCGCGACACGCGGGCGCGCCTCGACGCCGCCGGAGACCCGCAAGAGCGCCGGGAGTTGCAGGAGCAGCTCGACCAGCTCCTCGAAGAGCAGGACGCATACGCCACCGGCCGGGCGCCGCAGACCCCGCAGCAGCGCGCAAGCATCCGCCGCGCGGCAGAAACTACCGCCGCAGCCCTGGGTGAAAAAGTAGTCATACACACCACCGCCGCCGGTATCTCACACCCCGATGCCGCCGTCCGCGCACGTATGCAGCGCGCCAAAGGATGGTACGACGCCGCTACCGGGGAAGTGCACATAAACGCCTTCAACCACGCCACGGAAGCCGACGTGGCACGCACCATGCTGCACGAGAGCATCGGCCACAAAGCGCTGCGCGACTTCTACGGAGACCGCTTCGACAGCTTCCTCGACGAAATATACACCTCCGCAGAGGAGTCCATAAGACGGCAGATAGCCGCGGGCATGGGACGAAACGGCTGGAACGTCCGCGAAGCCACCGAAGAATACATGGCCTCTCTGGCCGAGACGGTGGACCGCCACGGCGCCGAATACCTCGACACCGCAACGCGCCGCCTGTGGCAGCGCGCCAAAACCGCCGTGAAGCGGACACTGAACCGGATACTGGAAAAAGCGGGACTGACTGCACGTGTCGGCCTCACGGACCGCGACCTCAGCTACCTACTGTGGCGCCAATACCGCAGCCGCCGGAAAGCCGGGGCGCTCGAAGCCGCCGAAAACCAGACACGCCTCGAAGCCCTGCGCCGTGACCCCGAATCCTTCGCGCCGGAAGTCGGGTTCCGCGAAGAACAAAAAAATCCGACCTGGAAAGAAACATCATACGCCCTGACAGACTCGCTGACAGACTCGCCTCAGCCGCACCAGGAAGGTACCGGGCTCGATTCCCAATCCAAATCGGATGCCGCAAAGGTACAAAGAATTTCCGGTAACCTCCAAACTTTTGCTGAAAAAATACCGGAAAAAGGCCTCGGAAAGAACGAATTAGTCTATAGTCTCGCTGCATCATTAGGCATAAACCGTCCGGAATCCGGCAAATCCAACTACCTTGAATTAAATATCAGCGGCGCGGGAAAGACAACCATAAGGGTTTCAAACCATAGCGCAAATGTTGAAAATTTTGAAAATACAGACAATAACATAGGCATTGTAATAAAGAGCTCAACCTATCGCTTCCGTGGCAATCCTGACAAGAATTACGTCGAGTTCATGTACTACGGAGACAAAACCGAACACAACGCCGAACGTCAGCGTCAGATAGCCGAAGGACTCCGCCATTACATAGAAACCGGCTCGTTCGAGCAAATGCCTGAACCCGACCGCCTCAATACCTCCGGAGCATACCGCCGGGCAATTGACGCACTTAACAGCCGTTACCGTTTCCGCGACGGCGACCGGGAAGCCGCAGCCGCCCCCACCACGGCCGAAGAGACGCGCTCACGCCGCATCTTCGACCTCATGGTGGATATGTGCAACCGCAACAAAGACAACGTCGAATACCGCGACGCGGCACGCAAGACGCTGACCGGACGCCTCGCCACGGTAGCGCGCGGAATGCGCCTGCAGCGCAACTTCGACCGCGCGCAGCTCTCGGCGGTCACCGACACCTGCAACAAGATGATAGGTCTCGAAATCCTTGACACCGACAGCCGCGCCGACCTCGCGCGCACCATAAAAGCCATCGACGGCAGCGCCGGCAAAGAGGACCTCGAAGACACCGCATACCGCCTGCTGCACATCGCCTCGCACTCGCAGGTACGCATGGCACGGCGGCGCCTCGACGACCTCTCCAAAATACGCGGCACGAAAACAGGCGACGACCGCATACAGCGCCAGGCCGGACTCGACCCCGAAGGACAAGCCACGGCAAAGGCATTCCGCGACTTCCGGAAACTCCCGGAACAGAACATACAGACCGCCATGGCGCGCGTTTCCGAACGCATCGCCGGAGACGGCGTCCCCCAGTCGGCCTCCATGCTCGCCGCCGCCGAAATGTTAGGCCTCCGGCAGGCGCTCCTCCACTCTCAGGAAGACGCCCTGCACCGCGACAACATCAATAACATCAAGGCTGCCGTCGAAGAGCTCAAACGGACATACGACCGCACCCTCTCCGGCGAGGAACGGCGGCGCTACCGCCAGGCCAAGAAATCCCTGGGGCAGCAGCGCATAGTCGAAGAGCTCCGCCACGCCGACGCCCTGGGCGCCATAGCCGACTCCATGGGAGACACCCTCCAGGCCTCCAAAGAGCGCGTCCGCATATTCCGCGAAGCCGAGAAAGAGCGCGTCAACACCATCCACCACGACGCCAACTGCGACATGCAGGGACACCCCGCCCACGCCGACAAACCCGCGCGCTCCAAGCTCGTAAACAACGCCATGACATCCTTCTTCCTGGCCCCGACGATGACCTTCGACCAGATGCTGCGAATGTTCGGCAAACACTCCGCCAACGGGGAAGGGTACCTGTACTACCGCTTCATGTCAGGGCCGCAAGGATGGCAGGCCTGCGAAGACCGCCGCTTCAAATCCAAACAAGCCAAAGAACGGATACTCGACCGGAAAGCCGCCGAAATCCTGGGCAAGGACAAAGCGCACTGGGCCGACCTCTACAAGCTCAAAGACACCGCATACCTCGCCGCCACCGAAATGGAGGATAGTTTTGAAGTCAGAGAGAGTGCTTAATTGCAAGGCTGGGCGGCTGGTCGTAAACCGGCAGCGTCTTTACCTCTCTCTATCTGTCAAATGAGGGAAGATATGTCAGAAGCCAAAGATGCTTAACTTTAATTAACGTTTGGTGTTAGGAATCGGGGCTTTCTTTGTGTTAAAATTATGTCGGGAGTGCGATTCCGGGACTCCGTGTTTTCCCCTGGCACAACTTTTGCAAATGCCTTTTCCCGCAAGGGTCAACACGAGACCTCCAATCCCGGCGCCACGCCGACCTTTTGAATTTAGACAAACATTAAAACAAATTTATATGGCAACCGGAAAAATCGGGGTAACAACCGAAAATATCTTCCCCGTTATTAAAAAATTCCTTTATTCTGACCACGAAATTTTTCTTCGCGAATTGGTATCGAACGCTATCGACGCCACGCGCAAACTCCAGACCCTCTTCTCGTTCGGCGACTATAAGGGTGAACTCGGTGAGCTCGACGTGCGCGTAACCATCGACAAGGAGAAAGGCACTCTCACCGTCTCCGACCACGGCATAGGCATGGATGCCGAAGACATCGACAAGTACATCAACCAGATAGCTTTTTCGGGCGCCGAGGAGTTCCTGGCCAAATACAAGGACAACGCCAACAACATCATCGGCCACTTCGGCCTTGGCTTCTACTCCGCCTTCATGGTATCGAAGAAGGTTGAAATCCGCTCTCTCTCTTATAAAGAAGGTGCGAAGGGCGTGCAGTGGGTTTGCGACGGCTCACCGGAATACGAGATGAGCGAGTGCGACAAGACAGAGCGCGGCACCGACATCATCCTCTACATCGACGACGATGACAAGGAATTCCTGGAGCAGGCGCGCATCGATACATTGCTGAAGAAATACTGCCGTTTCCTCCCCGTACCCGTAATCAGCGGCAAGGAGCAGGAGTTCAAGGAGGGCAAATATGTGGACACCGACCGCGACAAGGTGATCAACGCTTCGGAACCGCTGTGGTCCAAGAAGCCCAACGAACTCACCGACGAGGACTATCTCAAGTTCTACCACGAGCTGATGCCTGGCCTCGAAGACCCTATGTTCTGGATACACCTCAACGTGGATTATCCTTTCACGCTTACCGGCATCCTCTACTTCCCGAAAATCAACACGAACCTGGATGTTACGCGCAACCGCATCGAGCTTTACTGCAACCAGGTCTTCGTCACTGACCAGGTTGAGGGCGTGGTACCGGAGTTCATGACCATCATGCAAGGCGTCATCGATTCGCCCGACATTCCGCTTAACGTGTCACGCAGCTACCTGCAGGCCGACCGTCAGGTGAAGCAAATCTCCGGCTATATCACCAAGAAAGTGGCCGACAAGCTCGAGAAGATGTTCCGCGACGACCGCCCCGCCTTCGAGGCGAAATGGGACGACATCAAGGTGTTCATAGAATACGGTATGCTCACCGACGAGAAGTTCTTCGAGGCCGCCAAGAAGTTCTTCCTCCTCAAGGACGTCAACGGCAAGTATTACACCCTGGAGGAATACCGCACGCTCATAGAGCCGGAACAAACCGACCGCGAAAGCAATGTGGTCTACCTCTACACCAACGACAAGACAGCGCAGTATGCCTTTATAAAAGGTGTGGAGAGCCTGGGCTACAACGTCCTTGACATGAACGGACAGCTGGACCAGCACATCGTGGGACTATTCGAGAACACCATGGAAAAGTCGCGTTTCGAGCGTGTGGACGCCGACATTCCGGAGCGCATCATCCGCAAGAGCGACGACAACAAGGCGGAGCTTACGGCAGTGCAGCTCGACGTGCTTTCGGGCCTCTTCCGCCACGCGCTGCCAGAGATACCAAACTCCAACGTAATCGTCGAGTTCCAGGCAACGTCGCCGGACGCAATGCCCGCTACTATGGTACAGAGCGAGTACATGCGCCGTATGAAAGCCATGGCAGCCATGCAGCACAACAATCCCTTCTACGCCAACCTCCCGGACACTTACTCCCTGATAGTGAACACCCGCCAGCCGGCCGTGGTGCGCATCTGCGAAGAGTCGGCCAAGGCACTTGGGGACAAGATACAGCCTATCCTCGACGACATAGCCCGCATCAACAAGGAGATGGAGGAAGCCCGCGCCGAAGCCCGTAAGGAGAAGAAAGACGCGCCGGACCTCTCCGCCAAGGAGAAAGAGGTCGACGACCTGCGCGAGAAGGAGACAAAGATAATTGCCGACTACTCGTCGCAACAGCCGGTGGTCAGCCAGATTGTGGACCTCGCCCTACTTCAGAGCGGAATGCTGAAGGGGGAGAACATGACGGAGTTCATCCACCGCAGCGTCAAGCTCCTGTAAACCTGCTTCGCTAATCCGAAATGTGTAAATTTACTTTTAAGGCTACTAAATTTAGTTAAAAAACCATTATAAATGCCGCTCCGTACAGATTACGGGGCGGTTTTCTTGCACGTTTTTGGCTGTAATGTGAAAAACATGTTGTTTAACATATCTTTTTAGTGTGCTTACTTCAAAAAATTTTACTAAATTGCAACGCTTTTGAAAACGGAGCCCTTTCTCTCCCACATCTACTGAAACTTTTTAAAAATCTCATACGGTATGAAAACCTATAAAACCAACGAACTTAAGAACATTGCATTGTTGGGGTCGAAAGGCTCCGGGAAAACCACACTCGCCGAGGCTATGCTCTACGAGTGTGGGCAAATCAAAAGAAGAGGTACCATAGAAGGCGGGAACACGGTCTCCGACTATTTCCCCGTAGAAAAAGAATACGGATACTCCGTTTTCTCGACTGTAATGAACGTCGAGTTCAACGGCAAGAAACTTAACTTCATCGACTGTCCGGGCGCCGACGACTTCGTGGGCAACGCCTACACCGCAATGGGCGTATGCGACACCGGCGTTATCGTTATCAACACCGAATATGGCGTGGAAGTGGGCACACAGAACATCTTCCGCACCGCCACTGCGCTGAAAAAACCCATCATCTTCGCACTCAACCAGATGGACGGCGAAAAGGCCGACTACGAGAACGTAATGGAACAGATGCGCGAAGTCTTCGGCCCGAAAATCGTGGCCATCCAGTATCCGCTGCAGTCAGGTCCCGGCTTCAACTCGATGATCGACGTCCTGCTCATGAAGAAATACGAGTGGGGTCCCGACGGGGGCGTTCCCACCATCTCCGAAATTCCCGACGACCAGAAGGAACGTGCCGAAGAGCTGCACAACGCCCTTGTGGAAGCAGCCGCCGAGAACGATGAAACCCTGATGGACAAATACTTCGAGGAGGGCCACCTCACCGAAGACGAGATGCGCGAGGGCATCCGCAAAGGCCTCATCGACCACTCCATCCTCCCCGTATTCGTGGTCAGCGCCCTCAAGGACATGGGCGTTCGCCGCATGATGGAGTTCCTCGGCAACGTATGTCCCGGCGTCGATCAGGTTCCCACTCCCGAAACCACCGAAGGCGTAGAGGTTAAGCCCGACGACAACGGCCCCGTTTCGGTATTCTTCTTCAAGACATCCGTAGAGCCGCACATCGGCGAGGTATCTTACTTTAAAGTAATGAGCGGCGTGCTCAAGGCCGGCGTCGACCTCGACAATGTTTCGCGCGGCGGCAAAGAGCGTCTCGCACAGATATTCACCGTCAGCGGCCAGCTGCGCCAGCCCGTGGATGAACTCCATGCCGGCGACATAGGCGCCGCCGTGAAACTCAAAGACGTGCGCACCGGCAACACCCTCGACGAAAAGGGCTGCGACTACCAGTTCAACTTCATACAGTATCCCGCGCCTAAATACTCGCGCGCCATCAAGCCCGTCAACGAAAGCGAAGCCGAGAAACTCAACGGCCTGCTCACCCGTATGCACGAGGAAGACCCCACATGGCTCGTGGAGCAGAGCAAGGAACTGAAACAGACCATCGTCAAAGGTCAGGGCGAATTCCACCTGCGCACACTGAAATGGCGTCTCGAAAACAACGAGAAAATCCAGGTAGAGTTCATCGAGCCTAAGATTCCGTACCGCGAGACCATCACCAAGGCTGCGCGTGCCGATTACCGCCACAAGAAACAGTCGGGCGGCAGCGGCCAGTTCGGCGAAGTGCATCTCATCATCGAGCCGTACACCGAAGGAATGCCGGAACCCGACAGTTATAAATTCGGCAGCCAGGAATTCAAACTCAACGTGCGCGACAAACAGGAACTTCCGCTGGAATGGGGCGGCAAGCTCGTGGTCTACAACTGCATAGTGGGCGGCGCCATCGACGCACGCTTTATCCCCGCCATCGTGAAAGGTCTCATGGACCGTATGGAGCAAGGCCCCCTCACCGGCAGCTACGCCCGCGACGTGCGCGTTATGATCTACGACGGCAAGATGCACCCGGTTGACTCCAATGAAATCTCTTTCCGCCTTGCCGGCCGCAACGCCTTCTCGGAAGCCTTCCGCAACGCCAACCCGAAGATTCTCGAACCGGTATACGACGTGGAAGTGCTCACACCGGGCGACACCATGGGCGACGTGATGAGCGACCTCCAGGGACGCCGCGCCATCATCATGGGCATGAGCAGCGAAAACGGCATGGAGAAACTCTCCGCCAAAGTGCCTCTGAAAGAGATGGCAAGCTACTCCACCTCGCTCAGTTCCATCACGGGCGGCCGCAGCTCTTTCTCCATGAAGTTCTCCAACTATGAACTCGTTCCCGGCGACGTGCAGGAGAAACTGCTCAAAGAATACGCCGAATCGCAGCAGGAAGATTAATCCCGCCCATCACCCAAAAGTACAGATACAGTCTGCGGCCGTTCCGCAGACTGTATTTTTCATCATCAAATCATAGTTGACAATTTTGCTTGGCAAAAATTTCGTTATGTCGGAAATTATTCGTAAATTCGCAGTGCAATTTGTGCGGTTGTCACCCCGACGGCTATAACGCACTAAAACATAGAAATTTAAACTACAATACATATAATGGAAGTAACAGGAAGAATCATCGTCGACATACCTATGGTAGAGGGCGTTTCGAAAGCTGGCAACCCTTGGAAAAAGAAAGAATGGGTACTGGAAACCATCAACACCCCTTATCCCCGCAAGGTGAAATTCCACCTCTTCGGCGACCGTGCCGACAATGTGCACATCGAAGTGGGCAAGGTCTATACCGTGACATTTGAAATCGATAGCCGCGAGTTCAACGGCCGCTGGTACACCGACATCGCCGGTCTTTCAGCCTACGAAGTGCCCGAGGGCAACGTGGCTCCCGCACCGCAGCAGGCTTTCCAACAGCCGCAACCGTTCCAGCAGCCGCAACAGCCCTTCCAGCAGGCAACTCCCGGCGCTATGCCCGGTGCGATGCCTGACTTCACCAACTCCGGCGACGAAAGCGACCTCCCCTTCTGACGCTTCCGTCAAGAAAGATACACCATCTTTAAGAAACTAAAACAGCGGCCTCCATGCGAAGCCGCTGTTACTATTTATGGTAGGCAAAGTAAGTAATTGTGCATTTTATTGTAGCCCGAATTGCGTCAGCGCCTCCGTCAGGAGGCTAATTTTTCCGTAACCCCGTACGCCGCCAGGCGTGCGGGGACCAAAGCGCACATGAA
>OJRI01000366.1_pt1 | contig 33720 bp, 28 predicted proteins | sample 1599151 | NCBI WGS metagenome assembly OJRI01 (sample SAMN03922457, study PRJEB24848) | human gut metagenome | isolation source: stool sample | host: Homo sapiens | place: Germany | collected 2009-11
TTTTTACAATTCGCCGCAGATTGTCGTAGTCATACGTCACCGTCTGCCCCTTCGCATCGGTGACGCTCGTCGTCGTGCCGCGCTGCAGGTCGGTTTCTGTGCGCACAATCTTGCCGCGCGCGTCCTTCTGTTCCGTGACATAGTTGCCGTCATTCGTATACGTCGTTTCGCCGCGGATGAAGTAGCTCGGATTCGTATCTGCATTCTGCACCTGACTCGTCAGCGGATTTCCGAACGCATCGTAAGTGAACGTGCTGACACTGCCCAGCGGTGCAATGCTTTTCAGCAGCAGATGCTTCTTCTGCTCCTCTTCCGTATCGCCGTAATGGAAGGTGCTGGACACCGTGCGGCCCGCGGCGGTGTACTTCGTCAGGTTGTCCGCATCGTCGAACTCCGATTTCTCCTGACCACCGTAGAGCATCTTCCGCGTCTTGCGGTTGCCATTTTTGTCATAAACATACTGTGTGCCGAACGCTTCGGGGTACAGGTAGATGCCGGTGAAGTCCGCAAAATTCATCTGCCGATTCATCTGCAAGACCACACGGATATAGGTGCAGTTATTGGGCGCAACAATGCCCGCGCTCGCGAACTGCCAGTTGCCTTCTTCCTCATTGAAGACCGCCGAGCCGCCCGTCGCCCAGTAGCTCTTGTCCGTCACAGGGTCAGCGGAAGTAAACTGAACGGTAATTCGGCAGTAGATGTAGTTGTCCGGGTCGTTCTTCTTCGCGAACGAGCTGCACCAGCCGCCCACCGTGAAGCGGTCGCCGATTTTGCCGTAGTGCCGGAACTGCTGGTAGTATGTTACCGTGCGGTCGTAGCGGCCTGCCAGACGAATTTTCTGCGTATTGTCATGTTTCAGGCAGTCCGGTGCATGAAATTCATCCTTCGGCGCCTCCAAAGGCAGCACTTCAACATAAGACGCATCGTTTTTGCCAACCGTCCACGCCTTCGGCTTGCCATCCGTGCCGACCGCAGAGAAGTCGCTGTTCTGAACCATATTGAAATGATTCAGCGTCAGCCCTTCTTCCAGCTGCATTGCATCGAACCAGCAATTGCCGCCCGCGAAACCGTTCTGCATGTCGCAGTACGCCATACAGTAAACCTTGGGTTCTGCATTCTCCGGCAGCGTGAAGGAGACCGACACGCGCTCATACGGCATGTTGTCCGTCTTTTCCCACACCTTGCCCGGTGCGGAATCCAGCGTAATTTCCTGTTCGCCCACCGTGTACGCAATGCGCATCACACCGCGCGGGCCACCAGAGCGGACATAGCCCGACAGCGTATACGCCTTGCCCGGCGTGAGCGTCACTGCCTGACGGACATACACACAGTCACTCGACCAAATCGTCAGCCGATACGAAACAAGACCGAACTGCCGCGTAGACTGATCGCGCGTAATCGTGCCGCTGCTGCTCTTTTCCCAGACGCTGCTGTTTTCCTCGCACATCGGGTCCAGAAGGAGGTTGCGCACCACTCGCTGCATCCGGGAGCGTTCCGTCGCGTGGTTAATCGGCGCATTCGCGTTGTCGTCGGTGCGGTCGTAGCGGGTGTACATCGCATAGCCCAGCTCGTCATCCACGCTGGTTTGGTTGCCGTCATCGTTGAAATGGTAGCGAAGCGTCTTGCACGAAATTTCATCTTTGACCAGCGCCATATGATTGCCGTAGGTGTACGAGACGTTCGCCGCAGTCAGCGTCGTGCCGTTCTTCATGCCCGTTACGGTCGCGTGGGTAATGCAGTGCGGCAGTCCGTCGATGGCGTTCGTGTTGCTGTATTCGTAAGTCACGTCCGCCAGTTTCTTATCCGGCTGCTGGTCAACATGCTTTTCAATGGCAGATGCCGACATAAGCAGATGGTAGCCGTTTGCAAGCGCGTATTCGTACTTGCTCATGCGACCATCTTCGTGCGTAATGTACAGCGTTTCTTCATTATAATAGTTGAAGCGCACGCAGCTGTTTTCATTCTGCCAAGGCGTCTGAATCCGGTCGCACCGACCATCCATGTAATGGAATGTCGTAACTCGACCCGCGCCGTCCGTCACAGATGCGATTTTCAACGGAGCGTCCGCCACAGCCGTCACCGTGACTTCGTTGCCAATCGCATCCTGAATCTTCTGAATCAGCACCTTCGCGGTTTCCGGCGCATCCTCCGTCGGGATCTCGCTCACCAGCGGGAACATCATCACGTTGTCGCCCTTGTCGGTAATTGTGATGTTTTCGTCCCCGACTTCCAGCGTCAGAGACAAACCGGACTGGTCGGAATACTTCTTTTGGTCGTCTTTGTTCTTCTTAAAGAAGTGTTCCGTACCGTCGCCGTCCGTATACACGAACTCCACTTCGCCATTGTACAGCACCTTATGCAGCGTCTGATGCAGCGAAGTCCGCCAGCCATAGCCCATGCCGAACTCGTCTTTGTTGCTGTCGCAAGAATTGTAATAGTGCGTAATCGAGACAGGCAGCCGATTGCCGTTCATTACAGTATCTGCGTGGGAGAAAATCAGGTTGCCGTTGACGAGGCTGACGCTGCCAGTCCCTGCCAAACCCGCAGACTGATGGTCGTAAGTCAGATAGCTTTCCAGACCCGCAAGGCTCGTGACATCGAACTCCTTCCACGAATACTGATTTTTCACTACGCGGCAGTAATCCTGATACACACCGCTGACTTCCGGTCGATTCTCATAGGTGATGGTCTCCGGATCCCAGTCCTTCAGCACTGCCTTGCACATGATAGCGGTATCCGCTGTCGGTGCGTAGACGTTGCGAACACACAGTTTCGCGGACGTGATGAAGTGGTTCGCGCCCAGACGAAACATGGAATCGCTATGCGCAGGAAAATGGCGCTGTCCATGATTTGAAGGACGGCTTCAAAGCGGTTTCCATCCTCTCGAATCACGAGCTTTACACAGTCGGTCGGCTTGGACAGTACATTGCCGAAACTCAACGGATATTTTCCAAAATCAAAGCGGAATCCGCGGCAAAGGAACGCAGAATCCGTGATATTGACGCACTGTTTGGCACGATTCAAACCATCCGAGAATTGACGCCGATTCAGCAGGAATACGAGAGCATCCACTGGAGCGGCAAACGCGAAAAGTACAAAGCCGAACATGGCGACGAATTGAGCCGTCTGCAAAAAGCTGTCTGCTGCGCGAAAAGCTCATGAAGTCGCTGGGGCTTGCGTCTCCTCTCGATAAGGAGCAGCGTGCGGCGCTGAAAGCGGAACGTGCACGGCTTGAAGCGGAGCGCGAAGCCCTTCTTCCCAAACTCGAAGAAGTCAAGGGTGAATTGGCGGAATGAAACCGCATCCGATACTGGACGCGCAAGGTTGTTCCCGACGCACTGCCACGCGTTTCGGATGGGCGGGTTTCGGTTGAGGACGCGATGGAAACGGCGGTCAATCGGAAAGAGCTGGAGCAGGTCGAGGATGAAGCAGCGCGGATGGCCGCGCATCAGCCGCAGGAACAGGAAAAACAGGAGACGCCCCATCGGTGTTTACGGCCAGCGGCGGCGAACTTTTCTGAAGGAGCACCACCGGGTATTGTATGATAACCTGCTGAATGCTGGGACGTTGCACGATCATCTTGTGGACATTGAGGAGCAGGCGCAGGGCGATGGCCTCCGCCTGTTTTGTATATAGAAAAGAACAATGCTGATTTACAATGGTATTGTTCCGGGCTTTGTTGACATTGTTCTTTTATTCGGGTATAATGTACTTGTGATTTTATGCGTGGAGGTATCCCCTATGGCTGAAATGATCTCGGTAAGAGAGGCGGCAGTGCGCTGGAATATAACGGAGCGGAGAGTTGCGACGCTCTGCAAGAATGGGAGAATCGCCGGTGCGAGAAAGCAGGGCAATCGTTGGCTGATCCCGGCTGATACGCAGAAGCCGGCGGATCAGCGGCTCAAGACGGGCGCTTTCCGCAAGACGGAACGCGCGCCGAAGCTGCCCCTGCCCATCGGCGTGTCCAACTATTGCCTTGCATCGTCGGAATACTATTATATCGATAAGACGATGATGATCAAGGACTTTATCGACGAGCGTCCGATGGTGACGCTGTTTACCCGCCCCCGCCGCTTCGGCAAGACACTGAATATGGATATGCTGCGCACTTATTTTGAAAAGAGCGACAAGGATACCTCCGTCTACTTCCGGGATAAGAAGATCTGGGGCTGCGGCCAGAAGTACCGGGATTATCAGGGCAAGTACCCCGTAATCTTCCTGACCTTCAAGGATGTGAAGTTTGATACTTGGGAGGAGACCTTTGCGGCCATCCGGGATATTTTCGCAAAGGAGACCCGGCGGCACAAAGAGCTGCTGACCAGCGATAAATGCGACGAGTACAGCAAAAAGACCTATGAAAAACTGGCAGACGGCAAAGTCAGCGAGGTAGAGCTGGCTTCGGCACTGCTGGACCTGTCTGCTATGCTGCACAAGCACTATGCCGTTGCGCCCATTATCATCATCGACGAGTACGACACTCCCATCCAGCAGAGCTATCAGAAGGACTATTACGACAAGGTCATCCGGTTTATGCGGAACCTGTTTTCCGGCGGGTTCAAGGATAATCAGCACCTGTCCTTAGGCTTCCTCACCGGCATTCTGCGGGTGGCCAAGGAGAGCATCTTCAGCGGGATGAACAACCTGTCCATCAACTCCGTGCTGGACAACAAATACAGCGCCTACTTCGGCTTCACCGCCAACGAGGTGATGGAGATGGCGGAATACTACGGCGCTGCCGATAAGTATGACGAGATTTGCCAGTGGTACGACGGCTACCGCTTCGGCAAGACGGAGATTTTCAACCCGTGGTCGGTGGTCAACTACTTCAGCAACGAGTGCGAGCCGAGGCCCTTCTGGGTCTCCACCGGCAGCAACGATATTATCGGGGAAGTGCTTGCCCAGGCGGACGAGGAGATTTATAACCGTCTGACTTCCTTGGTCAACGGCGAGACCTTCACCACCTTCATCGACACCGGCGTGATTTATCCGCAGATCAAGAGCAATCCCTCCACCATTTACAGCTTCCTGCTGGTGACCGGCTATCTGAAGGCACTGAAAACCACGCCCTCCTTCAGCGGCGATTTTATGTGCGAGGTTTCCCTGCCCAACCGGGAGATTTCTCTGGTGTATAACAAGGAGATCTTGCAGCGACTGGAGAATCTGATCCCGCCGTCCACGGCGATTTCCGTTCAGGAGGCCATCTTCTCCGGCGATAACGCACGGCTGAAAGCGCAGATTCAGGCGCTGCTGACCCAGTCGGTCAGCTCCTTTGATACTGCCGGGGAGAATTTCTACCACGGCTTTATGCTGGGGCTGTGCGCCCTGCTGGGCGGTGCTTTCGTGACCTCCAACCGGGAATCGGGTGACGGGCGCTATGACATTCAGTTGAACCCCACGAAAAAGGGACTTCCGGGCATCCTGATCGAGCTGAAAGCGGAGAAGAATTGCAGCGATGAGCAGCTGAAAAAACTGTCCGAGACGGCCTTGCAGCAGATCAACGATAAGAAATACGAAACCGAACTGGCGACCGCCGGGGTCAGGACGATTTATAAATACGGCGTGGCCTTCAGCGGCAAAAAGGTCGAAGTGACGGTCGGATAAGGGACAGAGGTCACACTCTTATTCGAGTGGACAGCAACCACATGGAGGAAAACGTGATCCTCTGTCCGCACGAGAATATTATACTATTTCCAAATGAGAATGCGCCAAGATGCGCCGCGAATTTTTCGCTCTGGCTAACGGGAGTGGAATGCAGCGTAGCAGCGCTACGCTAAATGGAACGACCGGACGCCAGAACGGAAAAGGCGCAAGCAGATGGCGCAGGTGAATCTGGAAATAGTATTATATCAAAATCCGAAGCGGATTTCGATACCTAATGGAGGCGGCAAATGCCGCGCGATTTGGAAGGCTCAGTCGCTACGCTCCTTCCCCTTCCAAATCGTTTTTGTCTCTACCGAAGGTTGGCGTAGATACGACTTTATTATAGTAGCATAGAAAAGCAAGCGATGCGAGGAGTGGGGAAAGAATGGTCTTTCGGCTTGCCATCGTAGAGGATGAAAAGCAAGACAGCGATCTGTTACAAAGCCACATCCATCATTTTTTTACAGAGAATTGTCCGGACGACTCTTTTCAGGTAACTGTATTTGATAATGCAGGCGTCTTTATTGAACAATACAGGCCGGATTATGATCTTATTTTTTTGGATATTCAGATGCCGGGCCTCAATGGGATGGAAGCGGCTACAGCTCTGCGGAAAAAGGACAGCAGCGTGCTGCTGGTATTTGTTACGAATATGGCGCAGTATGCAGTGAGGGGGTACGATGTAAACGCCGCTGGATTCATTCTCAAACCCGTCAGCTATTATGATTTTCTCATGCGGATGCGAAAATGCATCGGGATTTTGCAGACGCGCGTGGAAGAATACGTGACGCTGAATATGCGGCAGGGCATCATCCGTCTGCCGGCGAGGGATATTTTGTATGTCGAGGTGAATCGGCACATGCTCACCTATCACACCTTTAAGGACGCTGTTCAGGCCACCGGTTCCCTGGCGGAAACGGAAGCGTCTCTTCGGGGGTCCGGCTTTCTTCGCTGCAACAGCTGCTATCTTGTGAACCCGAAAGCGATCCAAGCTGTGCTTGGTTATGATATTCGATTGATCAACGGAGAGACGATCCAAATCAGTCATCCCAAGAAAAAGCAGTTTATGCAGGACTTGAATATCTGGCTGGGGGAGGGAAAAAACCTGTGACAATTTTGAATTGGTGGCTGGATCGCTTCCCGAGGTATGAATTTCTGGTGGAATACTTTCTCTTTTTGATTCCCATGGTGATTCATTTGCCAAGGAGAAAGCACTTTTTTCTGCGGTTGCTTCTCATGCTGGCGATAAGCTTTTTTCTTTCCAAACAGTGGAACATCACCTGGGCGTCAATCCTGCCGCTCTATATCCTCAGATATTTGATTTTATTCAGTCTGGGGATCGCGGTCACGATGTTATGCTTTGACTGCGATCTGCTGTCGGCGCTGTACTGCGGCGCGGCGGCTTACGCTGCGCAGCACACCTTCAACCGGATTTTCGATCTTGTGATATTATCGACTGGTTTGGAAAAAGGCATCACATATAACGGAGTTTATCTGCTTTTGATCTTCGCGGTGCTTGCCTTGATGGTGTTATCGTTCACGCGCAGGATCAACCGAAATACGGTCAAGTGTATGGCGAATCGGAAAATCCTGTCGGTCAGCGGTATGATCCTGGTTTGCACAGTGGTGCTGACCGCGCTTTGGCGGGCGAATAAAGAGGGGCTCAGCACAGTTCAGCAAGTGATCATGGATTTGTATGATATGGCAGCTTGCGTCGGCGCGCTGGTGATTCTTCACAACATTTTTAAAATGGATGAGATGAAGCATGAAGCGGCTGTGATTCAGGAAATGTGGAACCAGGAGCGCAAGCAGTTGGCATTGTCTCAGGAAACGGTACGGATGCTCAACCTGAAATGCCATGACATGCGTCATTTGCTGCGGCTGATTTCCGCCCAGCAGGATGACAGTACCCAACGGGAAATCGACAGCATCCGAGAATTGATCGATGTGTACGATTCCCGGGTGGATACGGGAAATGAGGTGCTGAATCTCCTGCTTTCTGAGAAGGGATTGATCTGTCAGAAAGAAAAGATCCGCCTAAATTGTGTGGCAGACGGGCAGAGGCTGAACTTCATGGAGAAGCCGGATATCTACTCACTTTTCGGCAATGCATTGGACAATGCCATCGAGGCAGTCCGGCAGGTGGAAAGTCCCGATATGCGCATCATCACCCTGACAATCGTCGGCGCAATGGGCATGACCTCCGTCTGTGTGGAGAATTTCTATCAAGGAGATACCCTACAGGTAGAGAACGGCTTACCGGTCACAACAAAATCAGATCAGACAATCCATGGCTACGGAGTCAAAAGTATGCAATACCTGGTGAAGAAGTACCGGGGAGAAATGACCATCAGTATGGATCAGCAGATATTCTCCCTGAAGCTGCTTCTTCCCATGTCGGACTAATGAAATCATTTTATGCGCCCAATCTGCAAGGTTGGGCGTTTTCTATTGCTTTTTTGTCCTTTTCAGCTATGATACAGCCATGAAAATCATGGGAGAAACGAAGGAGGAAGAAAGACCATGAAACAGAGAAGAACCGGATTATGGCGTACCCTGACGGTTGTGTTCGTCCTGCTCACGGCGTTTACTGTGGCAGGCAGCGGCGTGGCGGGCACATATTCCGCGTTGATCAATTCCACCCTGGGCATCGAAACCAGCCGCATCGTGAAAGCCAACGGTGCGGAGAAAGAAGATACCCAGTATTTCAAATCCGCCTACAATTCCCTGGAAGAACAGTATCAGGCCAAAACGGCGCTGATTCGGCAGATCGGCCGAGAGGGTACGATCCTGCTGAAAAATGAAAACAATGCGCTGCCTATGCAAAATGGTACTGTACTGGTGCTGGGAGGCGGTAGCTTCATGCAGGCCCTGGCCCATGGCGGCGGCAGCATGAACGCCGCGGACCTGGCCAACGCCACGACCGTCGAGCAGGCGCTTACATTTGACGGCCTGAACGTCATCACCGAAGGTGCGCAGGCGGATGCCGCGTTAGTGGTCATCGGACGTTCCGCCGGAGAGGGCGCTGACATGCCGGAGGGCGGCCTGGCTCTGACTGCCGAGGAGCTTTCCCTGATCGCCCATGCGAAAGCGGCGGCGGGCAAGGTCATCGTTTTGCTCAGCGGTGACTTTTATCCCGAAATGGCTTCTCTGCAGGCTGATCCGGAAATCAGCGCAATCCTGCACCTGGGCAACGCTGGCTACCGCGGCGCTTACGGCCTGGCGGATGTGATCACAGGCAAAGCCTCTCCTTCTGGCCGCACGGTGGAAACGGTGGCTGTGGATTCCCACGCCTCCGCCGCGATGCAGAATTACGGCGACCACAGCTATACCAACGCCTCCAAAATCATGGCCTCCCAGGCGAAGACCTATGTGGTGTACGCCGAAAGCATTTACAAGGACTACAAATATTATGAGACCCGCTACGAGGACAGTGTACTGAATCAGGGCAACGCCTCCTTCGGCGGCTGGACCTGGGAACAGGATGTGCTGTACCCCTTTGGATATGGCCTGAGCTATACCACGTTTACTCAGGAATTGCAGGGTGTTACCTTCGATGACACCGCGCACACCGCCGCTGTTCAGGTGAAGGTGACCAACACTGGCGCTGTAACTGGCAAAGAAGTGGTACAGGTATACGGCCAATCCCCCTACACAGAATACGATAAAGAGCACCTGATTGAAAAAGCCGCCGTACAGCTGATGGGTTTTGAAAAGACCGCTGAACTGGCGCCCGGCGCTTCTGAAACCGTGACAGTCCAAGTACCCATGCAATGGCTGGCGTCCTTTGATACGAAGGGCTATGGCACCTATATCATGGAAGCGGGGAATTACTATTTCGCTGTAGGCAGCAGCGCCCATGACGCGGTGAATAACATCCTGGCCGCCAAGGGAGCGAACGTGAACGGCAGCGCCGCCCTGACCTATACCTGGAACCAGGCGGAAACGGATGCCAGCACTTACGCCAAGTCCCTCTACACTGGTGAATCCATTACCGCCAGCTTTCCGGATGCGGACATCAACTACTGGCTGGAGGAAGCGGATCGAATCACCTATCTTTCCCGTCAGAATTGGCAGGGCACCTGGCCCGAGACCATTCAGCTGACCGCCGGGGATAAGCTGAAAGCCGCCCTCAACGACAAGAAAAAGTATGAGAACGGTAAGTACAACGACACCGCCTCCCGCATCCAAGTGTATGACGTCAAGACCGGCGACGGCAGCACCATCCTTTCTGCCGCGATGATGCGCGGACGTCCTTATAACGACGAGTACTGGAACACACTGCTGGATAACCTGACCGTTGAGGACATCGTGGCGCTGGTCGCCAATGGCCGCTACCGCATCAGCGCCGCACCGTCGGTTTCCTTCCTGGAGATCATCGGCGGCGATTCGCCCACCGGTCTCAACATCCCCTACCTGTACAGTAAAGTCGGCGCTGACCGGCAGCCCATCGGGTCTTCCTACATGGTCAGCGACGGCATCACGGAAGAAAAGGTGGATCTGGTGCCCATGGATGCCAGCTTCTACTGTTCCGAACCTACCCTGGCCTCCACCTTCAACAAGGCGCTGGCCCTCGCCGAGGGCGAGATGATGGGAGAAGACAGCCTGTACTGCGGTGCCAGCTTCCTTTACGGCCCCGGTACCAACCTGCACCGCACGCCTTACGGCGGCCGCGCCACCGAATATTACTCCGCCGACCCCGTGCTCAACAGCCTGATTGGCGCGGAGCAGGTCAAGGGCGGCTGGAGCAAGGGCCTGGTGATGGTGGTCAAGCACTTCTCCGCCAACGACCAGGAGCAGAACCGCATCGGCGTGGCCACCTTTGTGACCGAACAGGATCTGCGCGAGAACATGCTGCGCGGCTTCGAGGGCTTGATGACCTACGGCGGCGCGATGGGTCTCATGGGCTCCTACAACCGCCTGGGCGTGCTCGGCACCGCGGCGGAATACGACCTGATGACCACCGTGCTGCGCAAGGAATGGGGCAGCGACTGCTTCGTGATCACTGACCTGAATTCCCCCACCGCCGGTCTGTATGACGGCAACGCCATCATCGCCGCCGGCACCTCCACCATGATGAACAACGGCACCTTCGACGCGGAAAGCGGCTCATACGTCAATACCACCCTGTCCGCGGAAGCCTTCAAGAGCGATCCCACGCTGCGCGTCGCCATGCGTGAAGCCGCCCATCACGTGCTGTACGCCTTCGTCAACAGCTCGGCCATGAACGGCCAGTCCGCAAATGACCGCATCGAAACAGTCACTCCCTGGTGGCAGCCCGCGCTGCTGGCGCTGGAAATCGTCTTTGGCGCAGCCGCCCTCCTCACCGCTGCTTTGTATCTGTTCAACGTCAATAAAAAGGAGGAAGGAAGCCATGCGTAAGCCTGAAAACGAACGGGCCTTCGCCCTGCGTCTGACCGTGCCCGTCCTGACCGCGCTCAGCCTGATCTTTTACCGTGTGCTGACCGCGTCATCCTTTGAAAGCACTGAAAACGTGCCCTTGGTCACGGTCCTGCTGGCCGCGGCCCTCGTGCTTGGCGCAGTCGCCGCCTTCAAGGATGTGCTCCACGTTCCTTCGTTCCTGACTTTCACTGCTCTGGCCGCCGCCGCCGCGGCTTTTGCCGCCGGACGCGCCAGCTATGTGGCCTTCTATCTCACCGGCGACGTGATGAACACCGGCCTGTCCGTGTTCTTCATCCTCACCTGCGTTGCGCTGGTGCTGGCCGTTGCCCTCAGCATCGCCGCTATGGCAGCCGGCAGCCGTAAAGCCCGCTGACTCATTTCGATTCAACCACCGATACGGTGTTGAATAAATAAAGGAGGAAAAATCCATGAAGAACCTGTTCCGCACCCTGATCGCCCTGATCGCGATCCTGTCCCTCGCCTGCACCGCCCTGGCCGAATACAAGACCCCCACCACCGACTATGAAGTCTGGCAGGAATACACCCCCGAGCAGAGCATGCAGGAGGATGTGTCCGGCAAGGCCATCGCTTACCAGTTTACCGCTGTGAGCGATCCTGAAACCAGCAAAAAGAACGTTTCCCTGAAGATCGACCTGTATGAAGACGGCTTTGCCCGGATGGCCCAGAGCACGGAAGGCGATGGCGTGACCTATTACTACTACGGCTACTGGACGAACATGGACGACGAAGAGATCTTCCTCGCCTTCACCAGCTACAGCTACGAAGGAGCGACCATCGAAAACATGATCACCCACGGCGATATCCGCACGGTGGACTATACCTACGACCTGACCGAGGAAGACGGTGCTTTCACCTTCGGCCTGAACTTCTGCCTGGGCTTTGCCGACGGCGGCCAGTACGTCCGCTCCACGACGGCCACCGGCGGCAGCACCCCCGCCTTCGAGACGGAAGAAGCCTGGTTAGCTGACGCTGCCGCTTACTGGGGCGCTGCGAAATAATCAAATCGTTGCTTTGCGGTCTGCTGGAACGAACACGCTCCGGCAGGCCGCTTTTTCAAAGAAAAATGGAACGGAGCGCTATCCTGTGATGTATTTCTTTCATGGCACCAATGAAACACAGGACAGCTTCATCATGGATGAAAAAGCCAAGAATGCTGTTGACAACATGATCGAAGTAGGTGTGGCCGTTCCTTTTATCATGGTGTTTCCTACCTACTACTACGATTACGGGAATCGCGCCTTGAATGTGGAAAAGTTTGTTCAAGAGATTCGGCTGGAGCTGATGCCTGCTGTGGAAAGCGCGTACAGCACCTATGCTGAAACGCCGGACGACGCCGGCTTTGCTGTCAGCCGGAATCACCGCGCCTTCGCCGGTTATTCCAACGGTTGCCGCGTGTGCTGGTATTCCTTCTGCAAGCTGTTGGACACCGCCTATTATTTCCTGCCCATGAGCAACAGTATTGGCATTCCCACAATCACTGACAGCGTATATGCACAGAGCGATTATCAGGGCAAGTACTTCGTGTACGCCTGCTGCGGCGGCCCTCGGGATGATCTGTCCACCGCCACGGTGAATCTGGTGAACGGCTTGCTCAAAAGCCCGGACTGTTTCTCTTACGGCCTGAATACGGAAGCGGGAAACAATCTTTTCCTCTGTAAATCCAATGGTTTGCATCAGACCTTGACCGGTCGCCATTTCCTGTACAACGCATGGATTGACATTTTGTTTCACTGAGCCGGTGTCAGTAATACTATTTCCAAATGAGAATGCGCCAAGATGCGAAGTGAATTTTTCATTCTGGCTAACGGGAGTGAAACGCAGCGTAGCAGCGCTACGCTAAGTGGAACGACCGAACGCCAGAAGGGAAAAGGCACGAGCAGATGGTGCAGGTGAATTTGAAAATAGTATAAGCTAAAAAAAATAGAAAACAGCAGCAAACCGATGACTGTCCTTTCATGATTTGTTGATTTTTCAAAAGGCATTTCGTTATAATGTATTTGGTAAAGCAATCTGAGCAATATGTATGCTGCGCAGCAGGCAAAGCGTGGAGGGGACGAAATGATACGTGTTGCGATCGTGGAGGACGACGCCGCTGAGCGGGAGAAAATCCAAGGGTATCTGAATGAGCTTTCCCGGCAGGAGCAGATTCAGTTTGAAATAGCGCCCTATCCTTCCGGCCTGAATTTCATCATGGGTGAAATGAAGGGCTTTGATATCGTGCTGATGGATATTGACATGCCCGGCGTGAACGGCATGGAAACTGCCCAGGCGTTGCGAAAGGTGGACCCCACCGTTATTCTGATTTTCGTCACGAACATGGCCCAGTACGCCATTTCCGGCTATGAGGTGGACGCGACGGATTTTATTTTGAAGCCGGTAAACAAATACAGCTTTGCCATCAAAATCAAGCGGGCTGTGGCCCGGACAGCGAAAAAAAATGATGAAGTGATTCAGATCAAGCAGGAGGGCACCCTTCACCTGGTGCCCCTTTCCATCATTAAATATCTGGAGGTCACCGGGCATTATGTGATCTATCACACTGCCCAGGGAGATTTCACCGAATACACCACCCTGAAGGAGGCACAGAAAAAAATCAATCGGCCCCATTTCGCCCAGTGCAATCAAAGCTATCTGGTCAATCTCAAATACCTGGAGGCGGTGTCCCGGGAAACAGTGACCGTGTCCGGAGCCGAGATATCTGTTTCACGCAAGATGCGGCCAGCCTTTCTGAACGCTGTAACGGATTTTCTGGGAGGGAAAAGCCTATGAGCGTCACCCATCGGATTGCCTTCGCCTTTGAGATTCTGCTGGCGGAATTGATTTTTCTGTTTCCTTGCGAAAAGCGGCAGCACTTTTTCTTTCGGTATCTGCTGGGCACATTGGCTACTGTGGCGGCGTCTTACCTTTTCCTTTTCTATATTCCCACAGCCCCGGAAATGCTGATGCGGCTGCTTAGGATCATCCTGGTTTTTTCCACATCCATCGCAGCAATGTGTTTTTGTTTCAACCTGAATTTCCGCACTGTAGCCTCCGCCTGCGCCGCGGGCTACGCGGTGGAGCACCTGACGTTTCAGATCGTTAAGATCATCAGCATGACCACATCGATTTTACCCGATTCCCTGTTTGGTCTGCCCCGCTGGGAGGCAGTGGAATATGTGCTATTCCCGCCCATTTACCTGGTGTTGGCCGCCACGCTGGGGGTGTACTCCGCCAAATGCCAGTGCTTCCGGCGCACGGATCGCCGCCTGACGCTGATCGTTTTCGCCATCGTGATCCTCACCATGGGTTTTACCCGCATCGCCGATGCATTTGGCGACAGCGGCTCAATTTCCGTGAGCCTGTACGCCATCGCTTGCTGCGTGATGGCGCTGGCGGTGCAGCTGATTCTGTTCCATGAAATTGATCTGCAATATGAAAATGACACCATCCGCCTGCTCTGGCAGGAGGATCAGCGGCAGTACGAGCTGACGAAGAAGACCATCGACACCATCAATATCAAGCATCACGATTTGAAGCATCGCTTGGCTGAAATGAATGCCATGCTGTCCAAGGATGATATCCGCTCTATTGAGGAAGCGGTGAACGTGTACGACAGCAAGATCAAAACCGGAAACGAAGCCCTGGATGTGCTGCTGACCAAGAACAGCCTGGTCTGTAAGGAGGAAGGTATATCACTTACTTACACCGGTAACGGCGCGGACTTTTCCTTCATGAGCACCATGGACGTGTATTCCCTGTTCGGCAACGCGGTGGACAATGCCATCGAGGCCGTGCGCAAGGTGGAGGACCCGGAAAAGAAGATCGTGGATATTGTAACGGAGCGCACCGGGGCTATGATCACGGTGGTGGTGACCAATTATTTTTCCGATCAGCTTCAATTCTTTGGCGGCATGCCTGCCACCACCAAAAAGGAAGAGGAGGGATTTCATGGGTTCGGCATGAAGAGTATGAAAATTCTAACGGAAAAGTATCATGGTTGCGTGCATGCCCGCACGGAGGGAGACGTGTTCGTACTCACGATTTGTATTTTTGATGTCCGGTAATCTGCCACTTATTCTATAAAATCGACGTGATATGCTGTATCACGTCTTTTTTTGTCCGTTTGTGCTATACTTTCCCTACACAAAGATCTTTCCGAAAGGAAGAAGGGAAGGTACATATGGCAAAAAGAACTGGATTATTCCGGGCACTCACCTTTATCATGGCGCTGCTGTTAGCGGTTTCCTCCGTTGCGGGTGTCATGCTGGAACGGTTCCGCCAGCAGGTGGATGAAACCTTGGGCACCACCAGCCAGAAGGTAGTATCCACCGGGGAAGGCACCCTGTGGACCGCATTCACGCCGCCGCAGGAGCTGCGCAACGAGGACGGCACCCTGAACACCCACGCCACGATTCAGCACTTCATTGATTTCAGCCGGGAGCTAGCCGCTGGCGGCACCGTGCTGCTGAAAAACAACGGCGTACTTCCACTGCAAAAGGGCATCAGCGTGAGCCTGCTGGGCATGAAGAGCTACTATCCCATCCTGGCTTCCGGTCAGGGCATGCCCATCGTGGGTTCTATCATCACCCTGGAGGACGCGCTCAGCAAGAACCGTACCGACTTCAGAAACCCCCGCCGCAATGTGCAGCGCAACAACATCAAGCCCAGCTTCAAGAAGCTGGATGACTACGACTTTGAAGGCGCGGAAATGAAAATCAACCCCGTCCCCTTTGAAGCCTATGAGGGATACAGCAAGGAATTCAGCGGCTGGGGCCGGTTCACCTACATCCCCTCCATGCAGTCCTTCAACGACGATATTTCCAAGCACTTCGACGATCCTTCCCTGGAAACCATCGAAAAGTACGCTCCTTCCTTCATGGACAGCCTGCATGAATACAATGACGCGGCGATCGTTGTCATCGGCCGCCCCAGCAGTGAAAACGGCGACTATGCCGTGGGCGGTGTATATGAAGGCCAGGGAAATACCGAACCTCTGGAACTGACCACCAACGAGCGGGAAATCATCCGCGTGGCCACCGAAAACTTTGACAAAGTGGTGGTGCTGGTCAACTGCGTCAACGCCATCGAAATTGCCGAGCTGCAGAACAACGACAAAATCGACGCCATTCTGTGGATCGCCCATCCTGGCTCCTTCGGTATGCTGGGCGTGGCGGACGTGCTGGTGGGCAACGTAAGTCCCTCCGGCGGCCTGCCTGACACTTACGCGGCCAAGAATCTGTCCGCCCCTGCCATGGTCAACTTCGGCGATTACAAGTTCACCAACTTCAACACCGACGGCAGCGCCGACACCTCCGTGACCCGCGTAAACAGCCACAGTTACGTGGTGGAAGCGGAAAGCATCTATGTGGGCTATCGCTACTATGAAACCCGGTACAATGACATAGTGTACGGCCTGGGCAACGCTGATTCCAAGACAGGCGTGTTCGCCTCCCAGGGTAATTGGCGCTATAATGAAGAAGTGGTGTATCCTTTCGGCTTTGGCCTGAGCTATACCACCTTCACCCAGGAGCTGGTGGGCGACCCCGTCATCAGCCGCGCCGGTCATCACTTCACCATGGACTTTACCGTGCAGGTTACCAACACCGGCTCCGTAGCAGGCAAATCCAACATCCAACTCTACGCCCAGGCTCCCTACATCCAGGGCGGTGTGGAAAAGAGCGCCATTCAGCTGGCAGCTTACGACATCACCGGACTGCTGCAGCCCGGCCAGAGCGAAACCAAGGTGCTGCATGTGGATATGCAGGACGTAGCCAGCTATGATATGCTGCACAAAAACGCCGATGGAACCCAGGGCACCTGGATTCTGGACGCGGGCGACTACTACTTTACCGTGGCCAACGGCTCCCATGCCGCGCTCAACAATGTGCTGGCCAAGCAGGGCAAAACCGTCGCCAATACCAACGGCCTCATGGACGCCGACGGCGACGCCAAAGCAGTGTTCGCCTATCATTACAGCGGCATCAACGGCAGCGTGGACGACAACACCTTCGCCGTGTCCAAGAACAACGCCGTGGTATCCAATCATCTGGAATACAGCGACTGGAACTACTACGAGCCCGACAAGGTAACCCAACTGTCCCGTGCCGACTGGGAAGGTACCTGGCCCAAAGAATACAAGGATATGACCGCCCCTGCCTCCATGCTGGCTGACCTGAATGGCAAGTATTACGAGGTCAAAAAGGATGACGACACCTCCAAGATCGTGTTCGGCGCGAACAACGGGCTGAAATTCTATGATCTGGCCTTCCGGGATTTCGACGACCCCGACTGGCAGAAGCTCATTGACCAAATGACCATCGACGAATGTCTGGGCCTGCTTTGCTACGGCGGAAACGAGTTCCGCGATATTCCCTCCATCGGCTTTATCCGCGGCTCCTTCACCGAAAACTCTGGCAACGGTATGCAGTCTGAAATGTGTGACGCCCGCGTGGACGCGCCCTGGGCTGTAAGCAAGAAGGACAACAACGGCCACTTCTATCTGGAGCTGTACGCCACTGCTCCCACTGTGGCTTCATCCTTTGACCCGAGCCTGCAATTCCGCATGGGCGAAGAAGTAGGTCTGCAGGCGCTGATCGTGGGCCTGCCCATCCTGTGGGGTCCTGGCCTGAACACCCACCGTACGGCTTACAACGGCCGGAACGGCGACTACTACTCTGAAGACCCGATCCTCACCGGCAACACCGGCATGGAATTTGCCATCGGCGCATTCAAATATGGCCTGCTGGCTTCTCCCAAGCACTTTGCTTTTAATGACCAGGAAACCAACCGCGGCGGCGTGGCCCCTTTCATGACCGAGCAGCGCGCCCGAGAGGTGGAGCTCCGCGCCTTCCAGATTCCCATGGAAGCGAATAAGTACGACGCCAAAGCGCCCGAATATTGGAACGGTGAAGAAAACCACGACTTTGGCATGCGCGGCATGATGACCTCCTTCTCCAAGATCGGCGGCGTGGAATGCACTGCCAGCGAAGGCCTGATCACCGACATCGCCAAGAACGAATGGGGCTTCAAGGGCTACGCCGTCACCGACATTGGCGACGATGTGGATCTGTTCGCCGCTGTTGCCAACTCCGGTGTGACTGGCTATGACCTGCGCGGTCGCTTCTCTGAATCCGGCTACGATACCCAGACCAACGACGGCCAACCCATCAGCGCGGAAATGTTTGCGGGCGATGCCAACATCCTCACAAAGATTAAGGAAGCCGCTCACAACACCATCTGGGCCTTCTGCCAGACCAACCTGATGAACGCCTACGATTCCTCCACCGAATTCCAGTCCGTCACCACCTGGTGGCGTGTGGCTTACAAGGTCGCCATCCTGACGACCGGTGCCCTGTTCCTGGCTTTCGCAACGCTGTATACCGTTTCCGTGATCAAGAGCAAGAAGGAGGGCAAGTAAGATGTTGAAAAAGCAACGGGTTTCCTTCTATGTGGCTGCCGCGGCCGCCTTGTGCGCGCTGCTGGCGCTGGTTCTCTTCATCGTCAGCAACGGCACCGTGGGTTATCCCATCCTGAACAGTTCCTTGGCCATCTATTGCACCTTAGGCGCTTTCACTGCCTGCGTTTGCTCCCTGCTTGCCCAGATAAAAAACTGGAATGAGCTGCTTGTATCTCTTCTGCGGCTGGTGGCCCTATGCCTCCTTTTCGTGGCTCTGACCGTAACGTTGGCCGACCGTGCGGTGGTGGTGGCTGGCGGTCTGTTCACCTGGAACAGCCTGGATAAGTACGCCTGGAGCGCTTTCTATACCGGCGTCGCCTGCATCGCGTTTCAGGTGGCCGCATCCTTGTTGATGGTGGTTTCCGGCTGCATGAAGCAAGGTGCGAAAAAATAATCTCCCTTTCTCTTAAACTGTATCGTTTTGCCCTGATCTTCTCGGAAGGTCAGGGCTTTTACGATGTAAAGCCGATCAGTTACGATGTGCCTATTGCTTCTGCCTTTTGATTTTGCTATACTGTATATAAAAGAATCAAGGGAATCATCCATCTCATACTATTTCCAGATAAGAATGCGCCAAGATGCGCCGCGAATTTTTCATTCTGGCTAACGTGAATGAAACGCAGCGTAGCAGCGCTACGCTAAGTGGAATGAGCGGACGCCAGAAGGGAAAAGGCGCAAGCAGATGGCGCAGGTGAATCTGGAAATAGTATCAATGCTCAAAACGAGGGGATATAAGAATGCTGAATATTATCATTTTGGAGGATCAGACGGAACAGGCGGAACGCCTGTCCCAGATGCTGAAAAAATATGCGGAGGCCCATGAAGGTTTTTCCTATCAATTAAAGCTGTATGACCGCTCCATTCCCTTCCTCACTGAATACAAGTGCGACGCGGACATTCTGTTCATGGACATTCAAGTGCCGGATATTCTGGGCATCGACGCGGCCAAGCGCGTCCGGCAGATGGACAACCGGGTGATGATCATTTTTATCACCATGCTCACCCAGTACGCCATCGAGGGATATTCTGTATGTGCGTTCGACTATGTGCTCAAGCCCGTGCGCTACGAGGAATTTTCCACCAAGATGGACCGGGCGTGCCGGATGCTGGCCCACCAGAACACCTCCATGACCCTGGAGGTGCGTACCAAGGAAGAGATCCGCCGCGTCAACGCGGACGAAATCACGTTTATCGAAGTATCCAACCATGACGTGCTCATCCATACGGACAGCGAAATCATCCGGCAGTGGGGCAACCTAAAAAGCTATGAGGACAAGCTGGCCCCGGTCCATTTTATCCGCTGCAGCGCTTCCTTCCTGGTGAACCTGAAATATGTGCGGGCGGTGAATGGAAGCACTGTGATGGTGCACGGCCACGAGCTGCCCATCAGCAGCAGCAAACGCAAGGAATTTCTTACGGCCCTGGCCCAATATAAAGGGGGGAGCCGGTAATGACCTATATGCCTGTGTGGTATCAGCAGGGGCGCAGCGCGCTGCTGCTGCTGCAATCGGTGATCGGGCTGCTGCTGGTATCCTATCCCATGAAGCGGCGGAGCCACTTTTATCCGCGGCTGATCCTGTCCGTGCTGGCGGGCTGCGCGGTGCAGTATTTCGCCCGGGGCATCTACATCGTGGGCAGCACGCCCCTGGCCATAGTCACCCATGCTGCCGCCGCGCTGCTGGTGTATCTCACGCTGAATGTTATCACCTGGTTCTGCTACGATGAAAGCATCTGGACGGTGCTGTTCATGGCGGCCACCGGGTATATCGTCCAGGACATTGCGGGCACCGTGAAAACCCTGGCCCGGCAAATCGCATGGATGAACAGCTTTTCCAGCCGTTCGGGGGGCGTGCTGATCGTCGATCTGATCTGTTACGGCGCGGTGTATACGCTGATGTTCTTCGCCCTGCGGCCCTTCGTCAAAAACCGGGAGGACAATTTTGACAACAAGCTGAAAGCCATTTTTTCCGTGTTCGTGCTGCTGCTGTGCATCGGTATGGCGCGGCTCACTCAGGATAACCCGGACCGGAACCAGCAGGCCGTGATCGCCGAAGCGCTGTTTCAGATCGTGATCGACGTGCTGGTGATCGCCCTGCAGTTCGGCGTGATGGAGCAGGCGCGGCTCACCAGCAACATGGAAACCATGCGGGAGCTGGTGCACACCCAGCGGGTGCAGTACGAGGCCAGCAAGGAAAGTGCCCAGCTGATCAACGAAAAGTACCACGACTTAAAGCAACTGATCAAATCCTTCCGGGGCACGGTGCCCCAGGAGCAATTGGATAAGCTCAAGCAATCCATCGCCGCTTACGAGCGGCCCGCCAATTCGGGCAATGAAGTATTGGACGTGCTGCTGGCCGAAAAAATCGGCATCTGCCAGCAGCGTGGCATCGTGCTGACTTGCTCCCTGGGCATGACGGGCTTTTCCTTCGTGGAGGAATTGGACTTGTACTCCCTGTTCCAGAACGCCCTGACCAACGCCATCAACGCAGTGTCCGCCCTGCCGGAGGGGGTGGAGCGCTTCATTTCCCTGTCCTCCGTCCGGGACGGGAACATGCTCACTATCCACATGGAAAACCCCTGTGAGGACGATATTGCCTTTGTGGACGGCCTGCCCCAAACCAAGAACGATCCGGACTGGCACGGCTTCGGCATGAAGAGCATGAACCGCATCGCGGAAAAGTACAACGGCATGCTCACCGCCGAGCAGCGGGGGAAAATGTTCTTTCTGGATATTCTTTTGCTGGATCCGGAACAATAATTACGATGTAAAACCTATCAATTGCGCGGTTCGCCTTGCGGCGGGCCGCGTTTTTCTGTACGATCATTATTAAAGATGCGCTGTTGAAAGCGTGAAAAGGAGGGACTTCCCTTGAAGAAAATGTTTGCTTTGCTGCTAATGATACTTTTCCTGGGCGGCTGTTTCGCCCAGGCCGAAAGCGCCGAATCCGTGTATGATGTTCTGACGCATCTCATGAACGGCCGGACCTTTACCCTCACCGTCACTGCCGAATCCGAAGCGGAGGAACTGGCGAACGTGATTGCCCAATACGGCGCCGTCACCTGCACCCTGCGGCAGGAGAACGATGAGATCCTGTTGACCGCCGCTTGCGACAGGGACGCTTACCTGAACGCCACCGCCACGAAAGACGGCGTGCGCTTTGACACCAACCTGATCGAGAATGGAACCTTCTCCAGCGATTGGGCCGCCCTGGCCCCGGTGATCACCCGGGAGGCAGGCATGTTCAGCGTTACCATGACCGGTCCTGATCATGAATTGATCCGGTTCACCTGCAAGGCGTCCGGCGAATCTCCCGATGACTGCCAGGTGGAAATCGACATCGGTTACATTACCGGCCCCGGCAACGTGCACAGCCTGTGGGACAGCATCACCAACGAGGACGGCAAAAGCAGCCGGGAATTCTATTTCACCTTCAGCGAGGAAGAATATGGCATGGAATGTGAAGGCGCATCCTCTACGGAAACCGCAGAGGACGGCAGCCTGATCATCACCCGCGAGGAAACCGGCGTGCTCACCTATCAGGAAGATGAATTGGGCGAAATCATCTTCCGGTCCACTCTGACCATCCAGTAAACAATTACGATGTAAAAAAGCGCAGTTACGCGGTTCACCTTGATTGACTCCCTATCGCCTTTGTATAATAGCATTACAAAATCTCCCAAGGAGAAGGAGGAACCCATGATGAAAAAGCTCGTTTGCCTGGTTCTGGCCCTGATGCTGGCCCTGTGCGCCATGATCCCCGCCCTGGCGGAAGGCCGGAAAGCCCCCGAAGACCGGAAGGAAACCGTCACCGAATTGGACGGCGGAAACGAATCCCACTTCCGCAACTATGCCCCCAAGTTCTGGGAAGCGCCCTGCGACCACGCCGGCACCATTGAAAAGCTGGAATATACTACCTCTGTGTACGGCGACACCCTGAACCAGTGGGCCAACGTGTACGTGCCTTATGGCTACGACGCCTCCAAGCAGTACAACATCATCTACTTCTTCCACGGCACCAATGAAACCCAGGACAGCTTCATCGGCGACGAGCTGGTGAAGAACGCTATCGACAACATGATTGATATGGGTATTTGCGAGCCCTTCATCATGGTGTGCCCCACCTACTATTACAACTACGCCGACCGCGCCACCAACCACGCCGTGTTCGTGGACGAGGTGCGGAACGACCTGATGCCCGCCGTTGAAACCAAGTACTCCACCTATGCCGAAACCGCTGACGAAGCGGGCTTCATTGCCTCCCGCGCCCATCGCGCCTACTCCGGCTACAGCCAGGGCAGCTCCGTCTGCTGGCAGGTGACCTACCGCTGCATGGATTACGCCAAGTACTTCGTGCCCATGTCCGCTTCCAGCATGAACAACTTCGAGCCTCTCAAGGAAGCTATGAAGGATAACGAGTATGCCAGCGACGTGTTCTTCTACATCTGCTCCGGCGGCAAGCGCGACATCGCCTATGACGGCGTAGTGGAGCTGATCAACGCTATGATCGCGGATGACGCTTTCTCCTTCGGCACCGATCCCGCCGCGAACAACTGCTACGCGGCCATCTCCAAGGAAATCCACCAAACCCTCAAAGGCCGCTTTAACCTGTACAACGCTTTCCAGGACGTGCTGTTCAAGTGATATATCCAGCAGACGCATGAAAAGCGTCTGCCGTTTCCTGAATGAAGGAGGAAAAGAAAATGAAAAAACTGCTGTCCATCCTGCTTGCTCTTGTGCTGCTGGCCTCTGCTTTGGCTGCCGTTGCCGAGGAAAAACGGCAAGCACCGGAGGATAAGAAAACGATTACCACTGAGCTGAATGAATCCGCCACCTCTGTATTCCACATGTACAATGGGAAATTTTACGATGAACCCTCTACCCAGCCGGGAACTGTCGAACGCTTGGACTATACCACGTCAGTATACGGCGACACCCTGAACCAGTGGGCCAATGTATACCTTCCCTATGGCTATGATGCAACGAACCAGTATAACATCATTTACTTTACCCACGGAGCCAATGAAATGCAGGACAGCTTCATCGGCGATGAAAAGGTGAAGAACGCCATCGACAACATGATCGAAGTGGGAGTTGCCGAACCGTTCATTTTGGTGTGTCCCACATATTACTATGACTATGAAAACCGTGCTGTAGATTTTGATTTGTTCGTGACCGAGGTGCGTCAGGATTTGATGCCCGCTGTAGAAAGCAAATACGCCACCTATGCTGAAACTGCGGATGATGCCGGTTTCTCTGCTTCCCGTACCCACCGCTGCTTTGCCGGTTACAGCCAGGGCAGCAAAATGTGCTGGAATATTTCTTACAATATGTATGATTGGGCTAAATGGTTCTGCCCCTTCTCCGGCGTGGATCAGCGGGAGTTGCCTCTCAACATGGTCAGCATTCACAACGCAATGGAAAAGTACAGCGAATATAAAGACGATATCTTCTACTATATCGCTCTGGGCGGAAAACGGGACGTAGCTTACGAAGGCATGATGGGTATGATCCAGCTTTTCCTGGAAGATGAAGCTTTCAGTTTCGGCACTGATCCTCAGGAAAACAACTTTTACGCCTCCGTTTCCAATGAAATCCATCAGACCCTGAAAGCCCGATATTTCTTCTATAATGCGTTCAAAGACGTACTGTTCAAATAAGCAATTACGATGTAAAATCCATCAGTTACGATGTACGCCTTGTAATGAAATCGCCCATTTGTTACAGTATAACCACAAAGACGACCTGCCAAGGCAGGTTGAGATAATGAAGGAGGATTCCCCATGAAAAAGATCGTTTCCCTGCTGGCTGCCCTGATTCTGGCCCTGTCCATGATGAGCATCGCTTCCGCTGAACCCATCAAGAGCACCTATAACCTGAGCGAAGTTGGCTTCATTGATCAGGTTGGCTGGTACTGGACCCGCGACCTGAGCCTGGTACTCCGTGACGATACCCACTATGAACTGTTCTACCGCGAATATGTGTTTGGTACCACTGATCCCGGCCTGAAGGGCAACAAGCTGATCGTGTACTCTGGCACCTATTCCTCCGCTGAATCCGCTGACGACGAAGCCTGCCACTTCGATATCACCCTGAATACCCTGGATGGCATCTACTTTGAACAGCATGGCAAATCCTTCGGCCGCAACGTGCTGGGCTATGCCATGGTGTTGGACACCTTCAACTGGACCGACGAAATGAGCGACATCGCTTTCCCCGATGGCACTGACGACGGCGCTGCCGACTTCATCACCAACCACAACATCGCCGGCACCGTGATCACCGTAGAAGACCTGCGCGAAGACCTGGACGACGTGACCCTGGAAAACAAGATCGTTGCCTGCTCCAACGTGGAAGACACCATCGATGTATTCAACATCACCGAATAATCCCGCTTGCCTGACCTGAATTCCTTGGGCCGCCGTGCGAAAAGTGCGGCGGCCTTTTTGAGGCTCCGCGCCCCCAAACCTGCGCCAAAGGGCTTCGCCCTCTGGACTCCAATAAGCGCTACTTCTTGATTTCTTTCTCAAGATAGATTCCGCTTGCTGCACTTTAACAACAAAGGAGAATTACAATGGCCAAGAACAACAAGCCCAAGGGCAAGCCAATATGGAAAATTCTGTGCGGCGTATTCGCGTTTCTGTTCGCGTTCCTTATGATCGCCGGCCCCATCGCCAATAACTACGCCACCATCATCAACATGGTGCTGGGCATCGAGGGGAGCACCATCGTGGGCGACGCGGCGGAGAATCTACCGCCCCGCTTCGTATCCGACTTTGAGGACAGCGCGGCCCAGGCTGCCGCCGCCGACCTGGTATGCGAAAGCGTGGTCGCCAATGGTGCTGTGCTGCTGCTGAACCGGAACAATGCCCTGCCCCTGTCCGGCAATGAAAAGGTAAGCCTGCTGGGTACCTCCTCCGCCCGGTTCGTCTACGGCGGCACCGGCTCCGGCGGCATGGACACCTCCAAGGCCATGACGTTAAAGGACGCCCTGGAGCAGGACGGCTTTACCGTGAACCCCACCCTGTGGGCCTTCTATCAGGAAGGCGCGGGCAAGGATTACGGCCAGAAGAGCGCCGCCGGTTCCCTGAATAACTACATCTTCAAGAACGAAGAATTCGCCGTCAACGAAGCCCCCCTGAGCGCCTTCTCCGCCGCGGAATGGGATTCCGTTTCCCAGTACGACGACGCCGCCATCATGGTCATCGGCCGTGTGTGCGGCGAGGGCAAGGACCTGCCCGTGGTGGGCGCGTCCGACGCGGGCGGCAACATGCTCTCCATCAGTGCCGAGGAAAAGGACATCCTGCGCAAGCTGGCTGAGCTGAAAGCCGCCGGTTCCCTGAAAAAGATCGTGCTGCTGCTGAACACCGCCAACGCCGTGGAGCTGGACGTGATCGAACCCGCCGTATGCGGCGAGGACTTCGGCATCGACGCCTGCCTGTGGGTGGGCGAAGTGGGTCAGAGCGGCATCCGCGCCATCGGCGATCTGCTCAGCGGCAAGATCAATCCCTCCGGCCGTCTGGTGGACACCTACTGCTACGACAACACCACCTCTCCCGCTGTGCAGAACGCCTATGTGACCTCCTACACCAACGCGGCGGAAAAGGGCCTGGCCTTCGCCAAGACCAATAACGAATACTATGTGGTCTATCAGGAAGGCATCTACATCGGCTACCGCTACTATGAAACCCGCTACGAAGACGCCGTGCTGGGCAATGCCAACGTGGGCGATTACGATTATGCCAAGACCGTGGCCTTCCCCTTCGGCTATGGCCTGAATTACAGCAATCTTTCTTACGGCAAGCTGAACATGAAGGAAAACGGCGATACCTTCGACTTCACCGTGGATGTCACCAACCCTTCTGACCGGGATGCCCGGGAAGCGGTGCTGATCTACATGCAGAGCCCCTATACCGATTACGACAAGCAGAACGGCATCGAAAAGGCTGCCGTGGAGCTGGTGGGCTACACCAAGATCGACGTGCCCGCGGGCAAGACCGTGACCGCAAACGTGTCCGTGGCCAAGAGCGAAATGCGCGCCTATGACGCCAACGGCGCCAAGACCTATATCGTGGACGAGGGCAATTATTACTTCGCCACCGGCAACGGCGCTCACGAAGCCCTGAACAACATCCTGATGCAGAAGGCCGCCCAGAGCGATACCCTGAACGGCGCTGTGGACTCCGCCAAGATGGTGGGCGAAGGACGGGCTGACCTGGCTGTGGTTTACAAGCAGGCCAAGCAGGACACCACCACCTACGCCACCTCCCGCACCGGCTTTGCCATCACCAACCAGCTGGATCACGGTGACCTGAACAAGTTTGACGCCGATGCCAGCAACGATATCAAGTACCTGACCCGCGCCGACTGGGCGGGCACCATGCCCAAAGCCGATCTTTCCAGCAACACCTACAAGGCCGCCGTGCAGATGGCCGCCAACGACGAGCTGGTGAAAGCCCTGAACACCATCATCGATTCCGAAAAGAAGGGCACCATGCCCACCCTGGGCAAGGAAGGCGAACTGACCCTGGCCCACTTCATCGGCGTGCCGCTGGACGGCTCCATCACCCTGCAGAATGGTCAGACCTACACCTGGGACGACCTGATGGATCAGGTGAAGTTCAACGAAATGACCAAGCTGATCGGCCAGACCTACCATGCCACTGCCGCAGTCAAGTCCGTTGGCAAGCCCGCCACCAAGGATGAAAACGGCCCCCAGGGCATCACTGCCACCCTGACCGGCGGCTCCTCCTCCACCAGCTACACCAGCGAAGACGTGATGGCCGCGTCCTTTGACACCGCCATCGCCGAAGCCGTGGGCCGTTCCATGGGCAACGACTGCCTGATGGCCAACCGCAAGGCCTACTCCGGCATCTACGGCCCCGGGGCCAACATCCACCGCACCCCCTATTCCGGCCGCAACTTTGAATACTATTCGGAAGACCCCTTCATTTCCGGCAAGACCTGCGCCGCCGAAACCGCCGGAATCCAGAGCAAGGGCGTGTACGTATATAACAAGCACTTTGCCTTCAACGATCAGGAAACGGGCCGCGACGGTATCTGCGTATGGACCAACGAACAGGCCGCCCGCGAAATCTACCTGCAGGCCTTTGAATATCCCATTGCCGATGCCAACGCCTACTGCGTGATGACCTCCTTCAACCGTCTGGGCGCTACCTGGGCCGGCGGTGACTACAACCTCATCACCAGCATCCTGCGCGGCGAGTTCGGCATGCCCGGCTTCGTGCTCACTGACTTCTCCAACAACAACGCTTTCATGGACGTGATCCAGGGCCTGCTGGCGGGCGGCGACGGCTGGGACTGCAACGACGCCTCCAAGTGGACCGCTAAGCTCAAGACCTATTCCGACGATCCCCAGGTAGTGTCCGCCATGCGGGAAGCCACCAAGCACATCCTCTACACCGTGGCCAACTCCAACGCCATGAACGGCATGGGCTTCAACACCATTGTGGAAGAAGTGCACGGCTGGTGGCAGGACGCCATCACTTACGGCCAGATCGGCACCGGCGTGCTGGCCGCCCTGTTCCTGGTCATCGCTATCCTGGACAGCAGGAAGGCCAAGAAGCAGGCCGCGTAACGAAGTTTCCCAGGCCCCTTCCGAAAAAACCAAATAAAATGCGTATTCTGAATGACAGGAGGATTTCCCCCCATGAAAAAGTTCATTGCTCTGCTGTGTGCGCTGGCACTGATTCTGAGCACCCTCCCCGCCTTGGCGGAAAGCCGGGAAAAGCCCGAGGACAAGAAGGTCATCACCACCGACGACGTGATCGGCGCGAAGACTGTGTTCAAGAAATACGACAACAAATTCTACGACGCGCCATCCACCCAGCCCGGCACCGTGGTGCGCCTGGATTACACCACCACCGCCTACGGCGCGGAGCAGCCCGGTTGGGTCAATGTGTACCTGCCCTACGGCTATGATGAAAACGGCACCGAACGCTACAACGTGATCTACTTTCTCCACGGCACCAACGAAACCCAGGACAGCTTCATCGGAGATGAAAAGGCCAAGAACGCCTTGGATAACATGATCGAAGTGGGCGTCACTGCGCCCTTCATCATGGTGTTCCCCACCTACTACTACGACTACGAAACCCGTTCCATCGACATGGAAGCCTTCTCTACCAAGGAAATGCGCAACGATATCATGCCCGCTGTGGAAAGCGCCTACCGCACCTATGCCGAAACCGCGGATGAAGCGGGCTTCATCGCCTCCCGGGATCATCGCGCCTTCTCCGGCTTCTCCCGTGGCTGTTACGCCTGCTGGCATCAGCTGTTCCATAGCCTGGACTATGCCAAGTGGTACATGCCCTTCTCAGCCAACATCAGCAGTGCCACGGAAATGGGCCTGGATATGCCTGTGGAAGAACAGATGCAGCTGCTCAAGGACGCCCTCAACGCTCAGGCGGACTTTAAGGACAGCTTCTTCATCTACGCAGCTTGCGGCGGCAAACGCGACATGATGTACGACGTGAACGCCGCCCTGATCTCCGCCATGGTGGCCGATACCGACGATTTCAGCTATGGCACAAATCCCGCTGAGAATAACCTGTATTACAGCATTTCCGGCGAACTCCACCAGACCCTGATGAGCCGCTTCTATTTCTACAACGCTTTTGATGTCGTCCTGAAGTAAAATAAAGCGTTATTTGCCGCTGTCAATCCTGCTTAGATAAGCCGGGTTGACAGCTTTTTTGACCCTTTAATTTGGATAACTTCATTATGTCTGATCATTTTACCATTCCGACCTGCAACACGCTCAATGAACTGCTGAAAGAGTATGTTTCGCTCTACGGCAAGACGAAGTGGGCGATTAACGGTTACAGCTCATACTATTTCCAAATGAGAATGCGCCAAGATGCGAAGCGAATTTTTCGCGCTGGCTAACGCGAATGAAACGCAGCGTAGCAGCGCTACGCTAAGCGGAATGAGCGGACGCAAGCGCGGAAAAGGCGCAAGCAGATGGCGCAGGTGAATTTGGAAATAGTATCAAACACCGGGCTGATTCGGCACTACATTGCCCCCAAACTCGGCGAACTGCGGTTGAAGGAAATTACGCCGCGGGTGCTGGAAATGTTCTATCAGGGACTGCTGAAAACGCCCGCGGTACCCTTGATGACGGACAACAAGTATCGCCAAACTGGGAAGTTTGTGCAGCCGCCGACGATTCGCAAAATCCACAATCTTCTGCACAGCGCTTTCAATCAGGCAGAAAAATGGGAGCTCATCGAAAAGAACCCTGCCAAGTTTGCAACCCTCCCGAAATACGAAATGCAGGAGCGCGACATTTGGGATTCGCAGACGTTGTTCCACGCGATTGACTGCTGTGAAGATGAGCGACTGAAACTGTGCCTGAATCTGGCGTTTTCCTGCTCTTTGCGCATTGGTGAACTGCTCGGACTGACGTGGGACTGCGTGGACATTTCGGAAGAGAGCATTGCGGCGGGAAAAGCCCACATTGTCGTCAACAAGCATTTGCAACGACATCCGCTAAAGTTTGCCGTTATTATGGCCGCTAACAGCACGAATGATTAGAAATCCAGCAGAGCAAGCGATCTTCAAGTTGATAATGCTCCGGAGTGCAACTGCTGTAAATCTTTATTTGAAGCCGTTTTTCGATTCTGTTCACCTTTACAAGATATCTCTTTTCGTCCGCCATATATGCGAAAGGCAAATTAAATCGAGTTTTCTAATGAAGGCGGTAGGCATTTGCAGTCGCGTTAGCAGTTTTCCTCCAGTGGCCCTCTTCTAATCGAAAGAAGGCCCCGGGAAGTGCTTGTTTCAAGCCACTTTCCAGTGCCTTTACTTGCCCTTGGCAAGCCGTGCGCTCTCCGAGGGGGATTGCGGCTGTTGCGACAGCCGCCAGACAATGCCACAGCACCTACGGGCGCTGCTGTCATCGTCTGCGCGATTGGGCAAATACCGTCGCTTCAACCGACGCTATTTTTCCAACCGCCTGCGCAAACCTGCCACCGGTAGCTTTGCCGCAGAGATGGACGGAACTCCTGCCCGTCCATTTTCTCTTTGCAAAAGAGAAACAGAAAAAGAACGGACGAGGTGAACGAGATATGGCGATTTATCATCTGGAAGCGAAGATAGTCAGCCGGGGCGCAGGGCGCTCCGCCGCAGCCGCTTCCGCTTATCTGAGCTGTTCCCGCCTCTACAACGATTACGACGGGATACAGCATGACTACACAAAAAAGCAAGGGCTTGTCTGGCAGGAGGTTTTCTTGCCAGAATATGCCCCGCAGGAATGGAAAGATCGGGAGCAGTTATGGAACGCTGTGGAGGAAGTGGAGACTGCCAAGGACAGTCGGTTGGCGCGGGAGTTTGTGGTTGCCCTGCCCATAGAGCTGAGCCGTGAGGAACAGATCGAGCTGCTGCAAGAATTTATCCGGGAGCAGTTTGTATCAGACGGGATGTGCGCTGATGCTGCCATCCATGACACCGACGGGCACAATCCTCATGCCCACATTCTGCTGACGGTGCGTCTGCTGGATGAACGGGGCAAGTGGCAGTACAAGACCGAGAAGGAATATCTCTGCATGAAAAATGGCGAGGAACGGGGCTTCACCGCTGCCGAGTTCAAGACAGCGCAGGCCGATGGCTGCCCCCCTTTTGATTAGCGTTTTTTTCTCCACACCTCTTGCAAAACAGAAAGAAACGCGGTACAATATGACCGAAAGAACCGAATCGGTCATATTTAAGGAGGCGTGGGCTTGGCTTTTACCGATTACGAGACTGAACAGCTCCGCAAGGCACTGCTGAAGGAAACGCGGCGCTGCGCCGTCACGCTGGGGATGAAGAAAACCTCCGTGGATCAGCTGACAAAGGCGGTCGGCATTGCGAAGGGCTCATTCTATAAATTCTACGAATCCAAGGAAATGCTTTTCTTCGCGGTTTTGGAGAACATTCACTCCGAGCTTTACGGAGTGGCTGACCATGCACTGAGCGAAGCAACCGGCTTGCCGCCATCGGAGCGTGCGGCAAAGGCGGTTCTTGCCGTCTGCCGGCGGCTGTCCGATACCGGCGACATGGTTTTCATTGAAAACGATGCGAAGCTGCTTTTGCAGAGACTGCCGGAGGACGTCAAAAATGTCCATTACCACGATGACGAGACGCACATTCGTCTGCTTTTGGAGAAATATGACCTTGTGCCGAGTCGCGGCATCTCTTTGGCTGCCGCTACGGTGCGGGGACTGATTCTCACCGTTTCCCACAGGGAGCAGATCGGGGAGCTATACCCGCAGGTGCTGGAAACGCTGGTGTACGGTGCCTGCAGGGCGTTATTTGAATAAGCGGAAGGCCGCAGAAATGCGGCTTTTCCGAGACGCAGCGGTTAGCATTCTATAACTGCATGAGTGTGCGTATCGGTTAGGCAAATCTAACATCGAAAGGAATGACAGCGATGCGAGAACACAAGAATTTCTGGGACAGAAATGCCGGTCGGTACAACCGCTTCATGCGAAAGGATCGGGCGGCGTATGACGAGATGTACGAGTTGATCCGGCCAGTCGTGCGGCACAAGACGGTGTTGGAGCTGGCGACCGGCACGGGATTGATCGCAAAACACATCGTAAACGCGGCAGCACACATCGAGGCGACGGATGCCTCTGCGGAGATGATCGCTGAGGCAAAAAGCGACAACCGATCGGCGAAGCTGCACTTTTCGGTGTAGGATATGTTCCGCCTGCCCTACGCGGAGGCGTCCTTCGACGTGGCGATCGTGTCCAACGCACTGCATACTCTGAGCGGGAAAGCGGTCTGCCGCTTGGTGTGGGCAATGAACAAGGCGGAAAACGACGCCTATCTGGAAAAGGCAATGTCTGGTATTCCGGAGCATTTCTCCGGCAAGCTGCTGGAAGTGCCGGTGGGAACATGGATTCTGACCATGCCGGTTTATCAGACGATGCCGGAGGCGGACATCACCTGTCTGGATTACTCGGCGGATATGATGAGGCAGGCACGGGAAAAGGCGGAGTACCTGCACCTGAAAAATGTAACCTTCCGGCAGGGTGATGTGAGAGCACTCCCCTATGCAGACGACACCTTCGACATCGTTTTGTCGCTGAACGGCTTTCACGCTTTCCCGGACAAGGAGGCAGCTTATCGGGAGGTTTTCCGGGTTTTGAGACCAGGCGGGACATTCTGCGGATGCTTTTATGTGAAGGGCGGGCATAGGCGGACGGATTGGTTTGTCCGGCATGTTTATGAAAAGGCAGGTTTTTTCACACCGCCCTATGAGACGGTTTCCAGCCTGAAAGCACGGCTGGATGGAATGTATACGGATGTGGACATGGGAAACCGGAAAAGCATGGCATGGTTTAACTGCCGAAAGGCAAAATAGGAGGCGATGATATGTCAAAGAAAGCAACCGAGTTTCAGAAAAAAGAAATGAGCAAGATGTACCGAGGTAAGGAGATCTTCAAGCCGTTGAACACCGGCTGGATCGACGAAAATGTCGCCTGTGTGCGCGAATGGGTAGCGAACATTTTCTTTTACCGCAAGGGTGACACGACCATTATGATCGACGCGGGTTATAACTACGACCGCCTTGCCGAAAAAATGGGCTGGCTCAGCATCGATCCGGCATCCGTCCGGCACATCCTCATCACGCATCAGGACACTGACCATGTGGGTGCAGTGGAGGCCGACAGTCCGGGACTATTCCGGGACGCAAAGCTCTACATCGGCGAGATTGAGAACCGCTATCTGACCGGCGAAGTGCGCCGCAAGGTGATCTATCGCCTGTACAAGCTGCCGCAGGTCACGATCCACAACGAAAAGGTACTGTTGCATGACGGCGAGGTTTTCGATATTGACGGCATCAAAATCGAATGCTTCCTTGTCCCCGGTCATACCTGGGGGCACATGGTATATCTCATTGACGATAAGTATCTGTTCACCGGCGACACGCTGTGGTTCGGTGCGGACGGCGGATACAGCTTTATTTCCTCTCTGGCAGAGGATAATAAGCTGGCTGTGCAGTCACTGGCGGAGCTGGAGCGGAAACTGAGCGCCCGTGGTCTGCATCCGTATTTCATCACCGGTCACACGGGATGGACGGACAATTGGGAATTTGCTTTTGCCCATAAGGACAAGCTCTGTTCGCCATTCAAGAAACGGGTACACGACCCGTCAGCGCCTTATGATGCCTACGACGAATCGGACGACACCGAAGAAAATGCAAAGAGCGGTTTTC
>OJRI01000371.1_pt1 | contig 33414 bp, 26 predicted proteins | sample 1599151 | NCBI WGS metagenome assembly OJRI01 (sample SAMN03922457, study PRJEB24848) | human gut metagenome | isolation source: stool sample | host: Homo sapiens | place: Germany | collected 2009-11
GTAGACTTTTATCCGTCTCAAACCCGGTGGCTCGCCAATGGTATCTTGCCCATGCTTCCAAAGATATGTGGAGTACCACTACCCTCGACCGCAATATATGTTCCCAATATTATGATAGAAGGCTTGCCGAACAAATAGAAAAAACGGCATAATATTACCTGAGGCGATTGCGCCATTCAACGATAAGGATCCGCTGGAGTACATAAAAAATCCTACGGTGGCCGAATTTATGGGTTTTAAACGCGATAGCCGTTATACCGAATCAGAACTGGAGCAAGCCCTTATTGATAATCTTGAGCAGTTCATTCTTGAACTTGGTCGTGGTTTTGCCTTTGTAGAGCGGCAACAGCATATAGCCACAGACCTTGACGATTTCTATATTGACCTTGTGTTCTATAATTTTCGCATGAAGCGGTTTGTGATTTTTGAGTTGAAAACACATAAAATGGAGCACAGCGATATAGGGCAGCTTGATATGTATGTCAGGATGTATGATGACTTAATGAAAGGGACTGACGACAATCCGACTATTGGAGTCTTGCTTTGCACCGATACAGACTCTACTGTAGCCAAATACTCTGTGCTTAACGATAGTCAACAGCTATTTGCTGCAAAATATATGACATATATGCCAACTGAGGAAGGACTACGCCGTGAGATTGAACGCCAGAAACAATTCTTTCTCGAACACCATAAGGACAAGTGATATGTTAGGTCTACCGCAATCCACAGAAGTCAAGAGGCCGCTGCCAAAGGCGCAGCTTTATAAGGGGGGCGACGGGGAACCATCGCAACGTGAAAGTTTCGATAGCGATGTGTCGCCTCTTGACTTCGTTAGCTGGATTACACCGCGCACACTCCCCTCCATCGCCGAGGGTGCTGAGGTTAAGGAGATATTTGTTATTGAAGTCTCGCTCAAAAGCCGCTACTTCGACCCTAAAAATATCGTCCTTCTCGCCAAGGTATTCCGCAGCGCGTAATTTACATTCTTCGCTACGAGAACGAGGCTATGCTTGCTGTTTATCACCCCAAGCTTTTCACCGCTCCGTGGCAACCGATTGATTCTGCCACCGTCCTCTGAACGCTCTGACTCTTGATGCCGTTTGGCAATCCCTTGTTTCTTGTATTGGCCAGTTTTCAGTTGCGTAAGAAAACTCGCTTACTGAACAGATTAGAGCCGATAAAGAATGCGAAAAACAACTCCGTCAGATTGTTGCTTTGGAGCGTCAAATGAACGCCACCAAACAGCCACGGCGGAAAAAGAAAACTTTTCATTGAACTCCAAAAATTAAACTATAAAATCCCGATTAATCGAGAATCCTCAAGATTAATCGGGATTTAGCTTGTTAGGGGCGCCGGTGAAAGGCGAAGCGACGTCGCCGGATTGTCGCCGGTTACTTCGTGGAGAAGGCGTAGGCGAAGCCGAAGCTCAGGATTTCCTTCAGCATCCAGTGGCGCCAGCCGCTTGAGGCCGTCGAGGCCGTGTCGTAGCGCAAATGCGCGTATATTTGAGTCGACAGGAAGCGGTTGATGGAGAACTGGAGCGTATTCTCCCAGTCGTGAGTGTAGTTCTTGTAATCGCTGAAGATGAACATCCGCGAGCGGTACTGTATGTTGCCGGTGAGGGCCCATTCGAGCGTCAGCTCTGCGCTGGAACCTATCTCGTTGTTGAGGCGACGCCCCTCCTTGATGCCGAACTGCGTGGGGTCCACCTCATGGTCGAGGCACATTTTGAGGTTGTACGACACCGGCGAGAGCGCCGACTTGAATTTCAGCGACTTGCTCTTGTTGGTGGCCGTGTATGTCATACCGAAGCCGACGTTAAGCTCGGCAGGCGACAGGAAGGCGGCGGTGCGTGTCTGCGAGTTCTGCGGATAGTTGTTGATGAGCTGCGTCTTGAACTGCGTGGTCAGCGAATAGTACCAGTTGTGGTGGGCCTTGTAGCCGAAGTTCATGTTCCACTGGAAGAGGTCTTCCGATACGGAATATTTGTGGTACTGGTCGTCCGAGCGCGAGTTAAGACCGAGTTTGTAACTGATGGTATTCTCGAAAAGCAACTTGGGGTTGTAGCTCTGGTTGAGCTTCACGTTCCAGTAGAAATTGACAAGAAGCGCCAGATAGTCGTTGCCGCCCTGATACCAGTTGGGCGAGAGGTAAGCCTGCGAGAACTGCACTCCGCCGTTGAAGGTGTGCAGCCAATAGTAGCGGCGTATGTCGTAGTTGGGCCTGAACACCACTTCCTTAGTGTTGAAGGCGGGGATTTTCAACCGCTTCATATAACCCTCGAAGCTGTAATCCTCCTCAGGCATCTGCGGTGGCGGCGGGAGCAGCCACAAAGCGAACTCAATCTTTTCCGGATGCGAGAGCATGTATTGCTGTCGTGCCCAGCGTATGCGGTGCAGATAGTCGGCGCGGCGCGCGGCCGAAACGTAGGTGTAGGGTGTTTCCTCAGGCTCTTGCAGTTGTAATGCGTCGGGCGCCTCCTCCACTATCTCCACTATCGGCAGGGAGACGGCGGAGTCGACCGGCGCGGAATATACGTATGGCTCCGGAGCCCGCAAGGTGTAGGGAGGCACATATCCGGAAAAGGTCAGCGGTGCCAGGAAGGGGTTCCAGGGTACCGGCGAAGGGACGTCCATAGTGTCGAGTGCGGCTATGATTTCTTGCGGCTCGCGGATGCGGGGCATCAGGGAGTCGATGTGCAGTTTCAGTTGCGCGTCGTGGTATTCGCTCATCGGGCTGCGGAACACGCTGCGCGCACGTTGCGAGTAGCGCTTGCGCGGGGTGTAACTGCGTGTGCGCGCTTCGCCGGACACGCTCACTGTCAAAAGCAATATCAGCAGACTCAGAATCTGTTTCATCAGCGGAAAGTTCAATGCAAAGGCCTGAAGGTAAGGAATGTTAGCTTCAGGCCTCGATTATATACGGAGTGCGGGTATTATTTAAGGGGTTCGAGGAGGCGGTCGTATTCGTCGCTGTTAATCACGCGCAGTGCTTCCCGGAAGATGGGATCCCACGTATTGTAGACCTTGAAATAGGTTGCCTGGTCGAAGAGGTCGCGGCCAATGAGGGCCTTGAGTTGCATACGAGCCAACGGCAGCGACTTCTCGGCCTCTTCCGCGTTGTATTCTATCCCCTCCTTGTCGGCCATGGCTTTGAGGTCGGCCAGCATCTCGGGGGTTATCTCGAAGTTCTTCACGAAGGCGTCGTCGTTCTTGTACTTCTTGAGGAGTTGCTTGCGGTTCTTGTCTATGTAGTTCATCACGAAGCGGTTGAAGAGACCCTTTGCCATCACGTTGCGGTAATATTTGGTGTTGGCGGTGGTGTCGAGCGGCACGAATTTGTCGGGCGAGATGCCTCCTCCGCCGTATATTGTGCGCCCTTTGTTGAGGGTATATACGCGCAGCGAGTCGGCGTAATGTATGGAGTCGGCATGCATCAGCTCGCCGCTGTTGAGGCGGTCTACCAGGTCCTTGCCGTATTTCTCCTTGTCACCCTTGGTGTATGGTTTCTGGATGTCGCGGCCGGTCGGGGTGTAGTAGTGTGCTATTGTGAGTCGCACCATGGAGCCGTCCGGCAGCGGTATGGGGCGCTGCACGAGGCCCTTGCCGAAAGTGCGGCGTCCTACAATGACAGCGCGGTCCCAGTCCTGGAGTGCGCCCGAGGTTATTTCCGAAGCGGAGGCGGAGAACTGGTTCACCATCACCGCAATGCGGCCGTCTCCGAACATCGGCATCCCCTTGCGGGGATGTGTGCGCAGATCCTGGCGCGGCGAGTTGGTGCCTTCGGTGAAGACTACCGACGACTCGTCGGGGAGGAACTCCGACACCAGTTCCACGGCAGCGTTGAGGTATCCGCCGCCGTTGTCCGTAAGGTCAAGGATAAGGTTCTTCATACCCTGCTTCTGCAGCTTGGCGAGTGCTTCGCGCACCTCCTTTGAGGTATCGGCGGCGAAGCGGTTGATGCGGATGTATCCCGTGGCGGGATCCACCATATATGCGGCGTCCACGCTATAGATGGGGATGTCGGCGCGGGTGATGGTGAAGTTGATGGTGTCCGGGCGGTTGTTTACCGAGCGCAGGACCTTGACGTCGACGTCGGTGCCTTTAGGGCCGCGGAGACGTTTCTGAAGGTCGCGCGTCTTCATCTTCACACCGGCAATCACGGTGTCGTTGACGGCGATGATACGGTCGCCCGGCATGATGCCCACCTTCTCGGAGGGACCGCCCGAAACCGTGGAGATAACCCACAGCGTGTCGCTGGCCATGTTATACGAGATGCCTATGCCGGAGAAGTTTCCCGCCAGCGGCTCGTTCATCTCCTTGGTTTCCTCCGGATCGGAGTAGGAGGAGTGCGGGTCGAGCCCTTCGAGCATTCCGCGTATGGCGTCTTCCACGAGTTTGTCTTCGTTCACGGTGTCCACATAAAAGCGGGATATGGCGTTCTCCACCATCATGATTTTCTGGCGCGGAGCGCTGTACTGTGCGCCGACAGCGGCGCCCAACAGGGCGATGCCGGCTATCGGCAGCAATATTTTCTTGTTCATAGCGATTGGTTTCAATGTTTTGGAATCCTCTTTAAGTAGCTCCTAAAATTAATGCGCTACACTATTAAAGAGTCAAAAAGGTGTGTGTAGTTTACAGAGTGGGATGTAATTTATGTTAAAACATCAGGGTTTTATGACGAATCGCGAGGTATCGTAGCCGAAATGCTCAAGTTCGCGGACCATCGAAGACGATACGGAGCTGAGCCTCGGGTCGGCGAAGAGCAGCACCGTGTCGATGCCGAAGAGTTGCCGGTTCACCTCCGCCATATTGCGTTCATACTCGAAGTCGGCCACGCCGCGCACTCCGCGCAGCAGACAGCACGCACCGTGTCCGAGCGCCGCCTGCGCCGTGAGGCCGGTGTAGCGCACCACGTCCACGTCCCCGCGCCCGGCAAAAAGTTTCTCCAATTCGCGGAAACGCTCTTCCGACTCGCTTTCCGGCTTGCGCTCGTTCACGCCGAGCGCCACCGTCACGTGGCCGAACAGCGCCACGCCGCGCTCCAGGATGTCCTGATGCCCCACGGTGAAGGGGTTGAAACTGCCGGCGAAAAACGCGCTCCTTTTCTCCGTTTCCATAGCTTGGCTCATAACTCGGAATCGTCCTCCACTATGAGGTTGTTGATAATGAACTCCTGGCGGTCCATGGTGTTTTTGCCCATATAGAACTCCATTAGTTTGTCCGGCAGGTCTTCCTTGCGCAGCGTCACCGGGTCGAGGCGCATTCCCGGGCCTATGAACTCGGCGAACTCGTCGTCGTTGATTTCACCCAGGCCTTTGAATCGCGTTATCTCGGCGAACTTGCCGAAGCGCCCGATGGCGGCTTCACGTTCCTCGTCGGTGTAGCAGTAATAAGTGTCTTTTTCGGCACCCGCATCGGCCTTCTTGCCGCGCCCTTTCTTGCGGCGAGTGGAGCGTTTGTCGCGCACGCGGAAGAGCGGTGTCTGAAGGATGTAGACGTGTCCCTTCTTTATCAGGTCAGGGAAGAAGGTGAGGAAGAACGTCAGGATGAGCAACCGGATGTGCATGCCGTCGACATCGGCATCGGTGGTGATTATCACCTTGTTGTAGCGCAGCCCGTCAATCCCCTCCTCGAGGTTGAGGGCCGCCTGGAGCAGGTTGAACTCGTCGTTCTTGTAGACCACTTCCTGTGTCTTGCCGAAGGCGTTGAGCGGCTTTCCGCGCAGCGAGAAGACGGCCTGCGTGCGGGCGTCGCGAACCTTGGTGATGGTACCGGTGGCCGACTCTCCCTCAGTGATGAAGATAGACGACTGTTCGCGCATATCGTCATCATCCTTGCCGCCCGTCTTGCGCGGGTCGTTGTAATGCACACGGCAGTCGCGCAGCTTGCGGTTGTGGAGCGACACTTTCTTCGACTTCTCGCGTGCCAGTTTGGCAACGCCGGCCATGGCCTTGCGTTCCTTCTCGCTCTGCGAAATCTTGCGAAGCATTATCTCCGCCACGTCAGTGTGTTTGTGCAGGTAATTGTCAAGCTCGCGCTTTATGAAGTCGCCCACGAACTTGTTTACCGTGACGGTACTCTTCGGGGCGATGAACTTGCTGCCGAGCTTCGTCTTGGTCTGGCTTTCGAACACCGGTTCCTGGATGCGCACCGCCACGGCCGCCACTATGCCGTTGCGTATGTCGGCATACTCGTAGCCCTTGCCGGAAAACTCCTTGATAGTGCGGCTCAAGTGCTCGCGGAATGCTGTCAGGTGTGTACCCCCCTGCGTGGTGTGCTGTCCGTTGACGAAGGAGTAATACTCCTCGCCGTACTGGTCGGTATGTGTGAGCACCACCTCTATGTCCTCCCCTTTCAGGTGGATTATCGGGTAGAGCGGCTCGGCCGTCATGTTGCGGGTCAGCAAGTCCAGGAGGCCGTGGCGCGACAGGTATCTGCGGCCGTTGAAGTATATCTGTAGCCCGGTGTTTAGGTAAGTGTAATTGTTCACCATCGTCTCCACGAACTCGGCTCGGAAGCTGAAATTCTCGAACAGCTCGTTGTCGGGGATGAACTCCACGGCGGTGCCGTTTTCCTCCGAGGTGTCGGTGGGTTCGGTCACCTCCATGAGGTTCCCCTGATGGAAATGTGCCGTCACCTTCTTGCCGTCGCGCACGCTCGAGACGGTGCAGTCGAGACTCATGGCGTTCACGGCCTTGAGGCCGACGCCGTTGAGGCCCACCGCCTTCTGGAAATTCTTGTCGTCGAACTTACCGCCGGTGTTGATGTTGGAAGCCACGTCCACCACCTTGCCGAGGGGGATTCCGCGGCCGTAGTCGCGCACGCGGACGCGTCCCTCCTCGCTGAGGTCTATGTCGATGCGCTTGCCGGCGCCCATGTTGAACTCGTCGATGCTGTTGTCCACCACCTCTTTGAGCAACACGTAGATGCCGTCCTCGGAGTGCGAGCCGTCGCCGAGCTTACCGATGTACATACCGGGGCGGCGGCGTATATGCTCGTTCCACGCGAGCGTGACTATAGCGCTCTCGTCGTAATTGCCGGCAACCGATCCGTTGCCGGCAGCGACGGTGCCTCCGACAGAGTCATTACCGGAAGCGGCGTTTTCACTCACTTCGCCGCCGGCATTAATATTTTCATTATTTCCCTGAAGGGATTCTTCATTAAAGATATCCAATTCCTGCATGATAAAAACCTCGGACTAATCCGTGACCGCAAATTTAGCAAAAATTTCCGAAACCGCCAAAACCAGCAACCACTACCAAGTCCGTTCTGACGCGAAAACATCCCATTTAATAGAATGAATCAACCAAATTCAGGCGGTCGTCGTCAAGTACGAATCCTTTGCGGATAAATTCGTTGAGCACTTTCGTTGCCCATTGGCGGAAGAGAGTTGCCCGCCGGCTGTTGACGCGGTATCCGACGCTGATAATGGCGTCAAGAGAATAAAAAGCACGTTCTCTTTCAACCTGCCGGGTTCCTTCCGGTTGAACTGTTCGAATTTTTCGAATAGTTGCCTCCTCCTCCAATTCCTTTGAAGAAAAAATTTCCTTCAGATGATAGTTTATAGTGTTTACCTCAACATCGAAGAGTTGTGCCATGGCTTTCTGCGTTAGCCATAGCGTCTCGTCTTCTACATACGCTTGCACCTTCCCGGAGTTGTCGGGGAGATTGTAAAATACGAATTGAATTTCTTTAGCCATAGGGATAGGATTTCAGGGAACGGGGTCTCAGCTTTCCTTCTCGGAGGAGAGCATGGCTTGTATTTGCGCGGTTGTTTTCTCTATCTGGTGGAGTTCGGCGCGGAGGTGGCGGCGGTGGTTGAGGCCTACGAGGTAGAGCGGCAGGCCGAAAGGCACGAACCACATAAGCGCTTTGCCCACCCAGCCGCGTCCCGGCGTATATATCCACTCTCGGCGCAAGACGGGATAGTCCATGAGCCGTCCTACCACCATGACGTCGCGGCAGTCGAGCATATACTGCACTGTGGCTTCAAGCTCGTCGCTGAGCGCCTGGAGACTCGCGGTGTCCACGCCGCGCGTCCAGAAGGATTTGTAGGAATAGCGCAGCGGTGTTGCCTTGAGCAGCGACCGGGCGTCGGCGCCCAGTCGCGACAGCATTTCCTGAGCCTTGTCAACGCTGATATCGTTGATAATGACCTCTTTGACGGTGATGTGGCGAGTGAGTTTCGCACCCAGCAGACGCCGTATCTTGATGAGCCATGCGTCCTTGTCGAAGACTGCCGAGTCGTTTAGCGCCTTGTAGGTTACGTACACCCCCAAGGGGGCGAGCACGGCGGTTGAAATCCACATTCCCATCCATACGGGCCAGCGGCCGTCGCGCGCCATCTTGTAGCCCGTATTGTCGATGATATAATATACAAGAAAGAGTAACACACTGATTACCAGCGGTGTGCCGAGACCACCCTTGCGTATGATGGCACCAAGCGGCGCGCCGATGAAGAAGAAGATAAGGCACGCCACCGAGAGGGTGAATTTCTTGAGCAGTTCTATGCCGTGGCGGCGCATGGATTTCTTGTCGTCGGCCATGGATTCAGACTTGAACTCGTAGTCGGCCTTTACCATGGAGACGCGTTGCTGCGCCTGCGAAAAGACATTGCGCAGTTCCCCTTCGCTTAGGCCGGCAAGGATGCTGTCGAGGTCGGGTATCTTCTTGGGCATCGCGGTCTTGGCGAAAGGAGCGGGAGCCTTTTTCCTGGAGTCCCAACTGCGGCTAACACCGCCCACAGGCATCGATAGCAACGCGCGGCTGTAATCCTCGCCGATGCTGTCCATGCGCACCGACAGCGAGTCGATGGTCTGCTGCAGTTCCGCTATGTTTTTGCCCACATATTGCTTGCGCATCCCCTCGTCGTCGAGTCGGTTGAAGTTGGCGTCAAAGGGGATGAGCACTTCCTTGTCTTCAAACGTCTCGCGGCGGAAAGGGACGCCGCCGCGGCTCGACGACTCTATGGCCGACATGTCGCGCAGGTTCTCGAACTGTTCGCCCCGGTAGAGGTGAAGGTACAGGTATTTGTTGTCCTTGGTGAAAGCTATGCGCGCCGAGTCGGTAAGCACGATGGAGGCGTTGTCCCCGCCGTCACGCACATTATATATCATCACGTTTTTCAGCACGCCGGTATCGGGGTTCTTCTTGGCCACAAAGAGGTTATAGCCCGGAATCTGGTCGTAGAAAACCCCTTCCGGAATCTCCACTTCGGGCGATTTCTGCTTCATGGAGAAGAGCAGGGTCCACATCTTTACCTGCGCCCGGGGCAACACGTCGTTCTGGAAAAAGAAGGCTCCTATGGCCACAAGCGTTATGAAAACAATGAGCGGCTTCATTACCTGGAGCAGGGAGATGCCGGCGGCTTTCATGGCCGTAAGCTCGAACTTCTCCCCGAGGTTGCCGAACGTCATCAGCGACGCCAGCAGGATGGCCAGCGGCAACGCCATGGGCACCATCGACACGGCGGCGTAGAAGAACAGCTCCCCGATGACATCGAACGGGAGACCTTTGCCCACCAAATCGTCCACATAACGCCACAGGAACTGCATCAGAACTATGAACAGCACAATGAAAAACGTCATGGCGAAGAGCGGCAGAAAACTTTTCAGTATGAACCTATATAGTCGCTTAATAAGCATACGTTTAAGATTTTAGGGGCGCACATTGCGAAAACGGCGCACGGACGGCAGCAAAACCGGAGGCTCTGGATAAGAGGGGAACTATCGTCATCCTCAGCCCGTTCCATCAAAAAAAGAGAGGGATAAACCGGGCCGTTTTGCTACAATTTGCAAAATTAGAAAAAATTTTCCGACCCCACAAATTTAATCCCCGCTTTTACTCCGAATTACTGTTCAGGAGGTATCCGGACAATTTGCCGGGACGCGATTTTTACTCCTCCCGGAACTCCTGGTGCCCGCACTGAAGAGTCGGAAACAATCAAAAAAGCGGGGCGGCGGAGCGGCGTTTTTATGCACTGTGCTGTTTTTTTCGGACCTCGGGGTTGGAAATTTGCGGAAAAATCTTTACCTTTGCACTTGTGAAAACGGACGGTTGCGGTTTTTGTCATTCTCAAATCAGCAACCTGTTGTTTTTCACCTTGATAAGATTTTTGTAAAACCTAAATTAGAATATCATGACACTGTTTGAACGTCTCACCGCGAAGGCACAGGAACATCCCCAACGCCTCATTCTCCCGGAATCGACAGAACCCCGCACATTGCAGGCCGCCGATAAAATCATCGCCAACGCCATTGCCGACGTCACTTTCCTCGGCAAGAAAGAGGAAATCCTCGCCAAAGCCGACGAGCTCGGCCTCAAGAACATAGCCAAGGCCCGCATCTGCAGTCCCGACGACAAAGAGTTTACCGAAAAATATGCCGAGCTTTTCGCCGAGCTCCGCAAGAAAAAAGGTGTATCGCTCGAAGATGCCCGCTACACCGTGAAGAATCCCCTCTATCTGGGCTGCCTCATGATCAAGGCAGGCGATGCCGACTGTATGGTTGCCGGCGCCCTGAGCCCCACATCAAGCGTGCTCCGCGCCGCCTTCCAGGTGCTTAAGACCAAACCCGGCATCTCCGTAGTCAGCGGCGCATTCATCATGCTGCTCCCCGAAGGCTGCTCGTTCGGCGACCAGGGAATGCTCATCTTCGCCGACTGTGCCGTGGTGCCCGACCCCACCAAAGAGGAACTCGCACAGATAGCCATCGCCACCGCCAAGACTACCCGCGACATAGCCGGCCTCGACCCCGTGGTTGCAATGCTTAGCTTCGCCACACGCGGCAGCGCCAGCCACGAACGCGTGGACAAAGTGCGCGAAGCCACAGAGCTGGCCCGCCAGCTCGACCCGACTCTGAGAATCGACGGCGAGCTTCAGAGCGACGCCGCCATCGTACCCTCGGTAGGCGCGCAGAAAGCTCCGGACAGCACCGTTGCCGGCCACGCCAATACCCTCATCTTCCCCTCGCTCGAAACCGGTAACATCGCCTACAAACTCGTGCAGCGCCTCGCCGGCGCCGGTGCCGTAGGCCCCATCCTCCAGGGTCTCGCTGCCCCCGTCAACGACCTCTCCCGCGGCGCTACAGTCGACGACATAGTCAACACCATCATCGTGACCTGCAACCAGGCCATCGGAGACAAGAACCTTTAATCCAAACAACCCAATTATAAAAATCTTACAGCGGGCGGTCATCAACCGGTCGCCCGCCCAACAGCCTGATTATGAAAATTCTGGTATTGAACTGCGGCAGCAGCTCCGTGAAATACAAGCTCATCGACTCCGAAAGCAAAGACGTACTGGCCGAAGGCGGCGTCGAGAAAATCGGTCTCCCCGACTCGTTCCTTAAATTCAAACTCCCCGACGGCAGCAAGGAAACCCTCGAAATCAACATGCCCGACGCCAAGAGCGCCGTCTCGAACGTGCTGAAAGTGCTCACCGACCCCGAGAAGGGCGTCATCAAGAGCTTCGAGGAAATCGACGCCGTAGGCCACCGCGTGGTGCACGGCATGGACAAATTCGCTTCGTCGGTTCTCATCACGCCGGAGGTCGAGGAGAAAATCAAGGAATGCTACACCGTGGCACCGCTCCACAATCCCGCCAACATGACCGGTATCGAGGCCATCCACGAACTCATGCCCGGCAAACCCCAGGTGGCAGTCTTCGACACCGCTTTCCACCAGACCATGCCCGCCAAGGCCTACATGTACGCCCTTCCCTGGGAGGCTTACTCCAAATACGGCGTGCGCCGCTACGGCTTCCACGGCACCAGCCACCGCTACGTGTCGCGCCGCGCCTGCGAGTTCCTCGGCCTCGACTATAAGAAACAGCGCATAATCACCTGCCACATCGGCAACGGAGGCTCCATCACGGCCATCGCCGACGGCAAGAGCATAGACACCTCCATGGGCCTGACCCCGACCGAAGGCCTCATGATGGGTACCCGCGTGGGCGACGTCGACCCCGGAGCACTCGTATACCTGATGAAGCAGGAAGGCCTCGACGCCGACGGCCTCAGCACCCTCATCAACAAGAAATCGGGCGTGGCAGGCGTAACAGAGATTTCGAGCGACATGCGCGACATCGAGAACGCCATAGCCGAAGGCAACGAGCGTGCCAAACTGGCCCTCGACATGTATGAATACCGCATCATCAAATACATCGGCGCCTACACGGCAGTGCTCGGCGGAGTGGACGTTATCGTCTTCACCGGCGGCGTGGGCGAAAACCAGCTCTCCACACGCGAGTTCGTGTGCCGCCAGCTTGCCTTCCTCGGCATCGACTTCGACGGAGAGGCCAACAAGTGCCGCGGCAAAGAGGTGGAAATCACCAAGAAAGACTCCAAGGTCAAGGTTGTGGTCATCCCCACCGACGAGGAACTCGTCATTGCCCAGGACACCGCAGAAATAGTATCTAAACTCTAAACCCAACATCGCGACGAGGCGGGGACGGCGCGCCCCCGCGACGGCCGATGCCGTCCCCGCTCCCCGTTGCCGCGTTTCCGGCCACCCAATCCGCGGACGGAACCGGCCCAACCCCCTTTTTCAGGATGCTTGACTTCATTTATTGGAATCCCGATCCCGCCATTTTCAGCCTCGGCCCATTGTCGGTGCGCTGGTACGGACTGGCCTTCGCCGTGGGCTTCATCATCGGTTACAACATTGTCTCGAAAATGTTCCGCCACGAAGGTGCGCCGGAACGCTGGCTCGGGATTCTCCTCATCTACGTCATCGTGGCAACCATCGTCGGCGCCCGCCTCGGACACGTCTTTTTCTACGCCTGGGACTATTACTCGCAACACCTCGGCGAGATTCCCAAAATATGGGAAGGTGGCCTCGCCAGCCACGGAGGCACCATCGGCAACATCATCGCCGTCTTCATCTTCTCGTGGTGCGTCACCAAGAAGCCGGCTTCCTGGACTTTCGACAAACTCGTCATCCCCATCGCCCTGGTGGGATGCCTAATACGCCTCGGCAACCTTATGAACAGCGAAATCTACGGCGGTCCCACCACCCTGCCGTGGGGATTCGTCTTCGAACGCAACGGCGAGACCGTAGCCATGCACCCAACGCAAATCTACGAAGCCGCCTGCTACCTGGCGCTCTTCGGCCTGCTCATGTGGATGTACTGGAAAAAGAACGCCGAAGAGCGACCGTGGCTCATCACCGGCGTCTTCTTCATAGGGATATTCCTGCCCCGCTTCCTCATCGAATACGTCAAGAACGTGCAGGAACCCTGGGAAATAGACATGATACAGCGCTGGGGCATGAACATGGGCCAACTGCTCTCCATCCCCTTCATCCTGCTCGGCGTCTGCCTGGTGGTCTACGCCCTCTCCAAGCCGCGACAGCACTGGACCTTCCCCAACCGATTCGCCGACGAGGAGGACGACAAAAAATCTAAACGCAAATAAACCCCGACTCTCCGATTTTCTAAAACTTAAAAATAAATCTACTTAACTATAATATGGGAGGCTTTTTTGGCACTATCGCTACCGCACCCTGCGTGACCGACCTTTTCTACGGGACAGACTACAACTCTCACCTCGGGACACGCCGCGGCGGTATGGCAACCTACAACGCGGAGACAAAACGCTTCGCCCGCTCAATCCATAACCTCGAAAGCTCGTACTTCCGAACAAAATTCGAGCAGGACCTCGGTAAATTCGAGGGGAATTCCGGCATCGGAATCATCTCCGACACCGACGCCCAACCCATCATCATAAACTCTCACCTCGGCCGCTTCGCCATCGTCACCGTAGCGAAAATCAACAATATCGAGGAGCTGGAGAATGAGCTGCTCGAAAGCGGCGCACACTTCGCCGAACTCTCGTCGGGCAACACCAACCAGACCGAACTCGTGGCGCTCCTCATAAACCAGGGGAAAACCTTCAAGGAGGGCATCGAGAACGTATACCACAAGGTAAAAGGTTCCTGCTCCATGCTGCTCGTGACTGACCACGGAATCATAGCCGCGCGCGACCGCCTCGGACGCACTCCCATCATCATCGGCAAGAAAGAGGGCGCCATGGCGGCAACGTCCGAAAGCACCGCCTTCCCCAACCTCGATTACGAAACCGTGCACTACGTGGGACCCGGCGAGATTGACCTCCTCACCCCCGACGGCTACGAAGTGCTCAAAGAACCGGAAAAGGAGATGCAGGTATGCTCCTTCCTCTGGGTGTACTACGGCTTCCCGACATCCAGCTACGAGGGTATAAACGTGGAAGAGACCCGTTTCCGCTTCGGCGAGGCCATGGGCCGCGAAGACGAAGCCAAGGTCGATTGCGTGTGCGGTATCCCCGACTCCGGCGTTGGCATGGCCCTCGGTTACGCCTGCGGCATGGGTGTCCCCTACAAGCGCGCCATCTCCAAATACACTCCCACATGGCCCCGCAGCTTCACCCCGTCGCGCCAGGAACTCCGCAACCTCGTGGCCAAGATGAAGCTCATCCCCAACCGTGAGATACTGAACGGACAACGCGTGCTCTTCTGCGATGACTCCATAGTGCGCGGCACGCAGTTGCGCGACAATACCCGCGTGCTCTTCGACTACGGCGCCCGTGAAGTGCACATCCGCATAGCCTGCCCGCCGCTCATCTACAGCTGTCCATTCGTGGGATTCTCCGCCTCCAAGAGCGACCTTGAGCTCATCACACGCCGCATCATCAAAGAGCTGGAGGGCGACCCCGACAAGAACCTCGGGAAATACGCCACCGCGGGCACTCCCGAATACAGGAAAATGGTAGACATCATCCGCGAGCGCTTCGGCCTGACGTCGCTGAAATTCAACACCGTTGAAGAGCTTGTGCGCGCCATCGGCCTCCCCAAATGCAAGATCTGCACCCACTGCTTCGACGGCTCCTCCCACGAGTAACATCCGGTGCGACCATCCCGGCACCATGATTCCCGGCGTTCCGGCCGAAATCCGAGAACAATCCCGATTAATCAAGTTTAATCCTGATTAATCGGGATTAAATTTTTCCGGTGCCTATCCGAAGTATTAGCTCATTTCCCGATTAATCATAATTATTCGGGAGGAAACTACAGGCGTTAATCCGCAGGTGCAGAGGACGGGGCTTTGTCAGTGGGGAAGGTGAGTTGCCGGAGCGTCAACGTCACTTTGTAGGGGATGGCTACGCGGCGGCGAGGCATGCGGCTCCCTATGTAGCGGAAAGTGTTCTGACGGTCCCACGAGCGTATGTCCACACGGCGCGTCTCGCCCGGGGGAACATTGCACGGTATGTCGCAGACGCGGCGGTGAAGCTCGCTGCCATCTTCCGTCATATACTTCAATTCCAGCTTCATGCCTGACAATGTGCGCCCGCTCCGGTTGGTCACGAAGAAGGTCTCCACATTCGAGTCGACCGTCTTGTCGTACTTCGAGAAAATCACCGAATCGCTGCGGTAAGGCGCGAGGCGGTCGTCATCGATGCGCTCCACGTTCTGATAAACGACTTCGGCGGGGCTATCGGTACTCCCCTTCTTCGGTGCCGGCACATGTATGCGGCGCGCCGTCAGCATCAGCGGAAAAGCGCCGAGCAGCAATGAGGTTACTATAAGGAGGACAGTTTTTTTCACGACAGCGGGGACAATGGTTCAATAAAATATTACCGACGTGCGTTTCAGAGATAAATCATTTCGGAATCGGCACCGCGGTCAGGCTGCGGGTACAGGCGAATCATTCCCGAGGGAATGCGCCGCGCCGGATTGTCGTAATAGAAGAACAAGCGCCAGAACTCCGAGAACATCAGCCGCGGCGAGAGGGAGAACCGGAAGCCCGGCTTCTCCACGGTGAGTCCGCGATCGCCGTCCACCAGCGTTGCGGCGCAAGTCTGGCTGACGGCGGCGATGCCGGGTCCGAGCTTCATGCGCAGCCGGAAACGTGTAGGGTCCGGAGTGAAGGTAAGTGTGGCGAGCGTGTCGCCGGGGAGGATTCGCGCGTCGTCGCAATTTAGCGAGGTCATCACGTAATTGCCGCGCCCGGCGGTGCGGCGTATCATCACGGTGCGGGAATCGTCTCCTGTCAGTTGCCATATACCCTCCACGCGCTCTATCGGGTTCGAGTCGCAGTAACGGCGCGCGGCGTCAATATCGCATATTTCCTGCGCAGCCGCATTAGTAAGCGTCAGGAGGAGAATCGACGGGCAGAGGAGAGTTTTCATGGCATGTGGTGTTTATTGTGTCAGCAGCGCGGTGGCCAGGGCGGAGATTCCCTCTTTTCTCCCCTCGAAGCCGAGCCGCTCCGTAGTAGTGGCTTTTACAGACACATCGGCCGTGGGGATGCCGAGTATGGCGGCGAGAGTTTCCCTCATCTGCGGGATATGCGGCGCTATCTTCGGGGCCTGGGCTGTGATGGTAACGTCGACGTTCTGCACAGTCCATCCTTCCGAGCCGATGCGGCGCACAACTTCCCGTAGCAATATCTTGCTGTCGATGCCTTTGTATTGCGGGTCGTTGTCGGGGAAAAGATGCCCGATGTCGCCGAGCGCGGCTGCGCCGAGCAACGCGTCACAGAGGGCGTGGATAGCCACATCGGCGTCACTGTGTCCCAGAAGGCCGCGGGTGTGTTCCAGACGCACCCCGCAAAGCCATAGTTCGCGCCCTTCCACCAGCCGGTGGACGTCATAGCCAAGTCCGGTATGGATTCTCATGACGGTTTAGCGTTTACGTTTGCCGAGGAGGTCGCGCAGACCGTCCATGTCGAACGAAAGGGTGAAACGCAGCGTTTGGTCGAGCGGTGAACTCTGCGCAGTAGCCAACATGTAGGAGGCGTCGAGGCGCACCACATTGAGGGAGAAACCCGCTCCGAACGAGAAGTAGCTGCGGCCTCCCTTGTTGGGGTGCTCGTAGTTGTAACCGGCGCGCACGAAGAACTGCTGGTTGTAGGCATATTCGGCGCCGACCGACCATTTGATTTCTTGCAATTCCTCCTTGAAACCGCCCGGCGCGTCACCGAAGCTCTTGAAGATGCCGGTGAACGGCGACATCTTGTTCCAGTCGTCGAGGGCTTTCTGGTATTCGTCCTGCCCTTCCACGGAGTCCATGTCGTAGTTGTTCTGGTTGGGACGCGTGGGCACGAGCAGTTTGTTCAGGTCCACTCCGAAGGCCAGCGTGTTATAGTCGGCCAGGGGGAACATGAACATGGCGCCCAGACGCAGGTTGGTGGGGAGGAAGGCGTAATTCTCGCCGTGGTCGTAGCTTACCTTGGTACCGATGTTGGAGATGTTGAAACCCCAGGAGAACTGGCACTCGTTACGCCCCACCATGGGATAAGTGGTATAATAACCGGAAATGTCGGCCGAGAAAGCCGACGCAGCGGTGTTAGACTCTCCGGTATAGGAATCATCATAAGCGAGGTCCGAGAGGATGTAACGCAGCACGACGCCCATCGAGAACTTCTCCGACAGTTTGCGGGAATAACCCACGTCGAAGGCCAGCTCGTAAGGGTTGATGGTCTGCATATCCATGCCGGTGTCGGTGCCGAGCGACACCTCGCCGAGCGAGAAGTAGCGGAACGACGCCGAGAGCGCCTGGTTGTCGCCGCCGCCGAGCTTGAAATAACCGGAAACGTCGGCCAGGAAAATATCGTTGACAATCTTGCGGAGCCACGGGGTGTAGGAAATGCCGACACCGCCCGAAGAGTAGGCGAAAGCATACTTCGAGGGATTCCAGAACTGCGAGTTGATGTCGGGGTCGGTGGCCGCGCCGAGGTTACCCATAGAACTACCGCGGGCGTCGGGGGTGATGTCAAGCGTCGTGACACCGGTGTTGACGGGGTTGAACTCGTTATCCTTTATGTCATTATCGTCGGCGAAGGCTACGGCCGGCAACATCAGCGGGATGGCCAGCGCCGCGGCGCGCAACGTTATCGTTTTCTTACTCATTTCAAGATCGGTTGGTGGTCGGGCAAAAAGTACACTCCGACAATTATATAACTCCTTTCCTTCCCAAATATTGTTTGCGGCCCCGTAATAACAGAGCCCGACCTGAACTTTTTGGACAAAGGAACGCCATTACTCGTTCCAGTCCCAGTTGAGGGCGCGGTGGGAGAACCAGATATTAAGCGTGGCGTCCTGCGGCAACTTCTTTACCAGGATAGCATAGCGGGTAAAGTACAGTTGCTCCGGGCTGTCCGAGGGTGGTGTCGAGGTGCCGAGGCCGATGGTCCAATTGTAGGTTTTCTCAACGTTGTCGCGGTAAAAACGGTTGTCATACGTCTCAATATCCCAATCCTCTACGCTGTAGGTTATCAACAGCGTATAGTCGTTGTAATTCACGCCCTTATAGGCAGCCGAGAATCCAATAGGATCTTCCGGCAGTTCTTCCAGGTTATTGACAATCACCTTCCTGTTGGCCCAACCCTTTATATTCTTCTTCCACTCCGCGTCATCGGCGGCAAACTGCACCGTGACGGGCAGATACTGCCGGATAATGGGCAAGTTAACCTCGCTCGGCGGCTCGTCGTTTTTGTTACAGGAACTAAACGTGACTCCAATTGCCGGCAATAATGCCGCGCACACCGCCACGCGCTTTACACATGCTACCGCCGCAAAAGTGCCCGGTTTCTTTCTCTCCAGATCAAAAATAGTGTGTTTCATATCTCTTCTTGTACTTATTACGACAAAGTTACACAAAATATTCGGCACCGCTCTCATCAAATGTAGAAAAAAGCGAAACTGCGCCCGCAGGTCTTGCAAAAAGAAACCCCGGCGACGACAAACACATCCGGAAATTAAAAGCCGTTGTGACGCCTCTCTCCATTCCCTCCTCCATAGGGAGAACTTTTCAAATAGCCTTGATTCGGGTTTTAAGCATTTCTTCATCAGGAAGTTTTGGCTTTTTTTATGTTGGCATTTTCCTTTATTTGAAAAATAAAAGAGCGCGGCCGGATTGGCTGCGCTCTTGTATTTTGGTTATTTCTGCGGCGATTCTTACTGGGCGGGGAGGACGGCGAAGGTCAGGGGGGCGGAACTGCCGTAGGCGGGAGCGTCGGTTATCACCCAGGCGCGGTAAAGGCCGGGGGCGAGGCGTTGGCCTTCCGCATCCTCGAGCGGGCAGTCTATCTCCGTACCTTCGAAGGGAAGCGAGATTACAGTGGTGCCTTCGTGCGAGGCTACCATGAGGCGTCCTTTCTGCGGGGAGGCTTCGGGGAGCGTGAAGCGCAGCGACTCACTGCCGGCGGCCAACGTCTCGGCTTCGAGGGAGAGTAGCGGCATCGCGTCTCCGATACGGAATGACATCGATTGCTCGGCTGTGTTGCCGGCATAGTCGCTGATAGCCACCGACACGGCGTGCTCGCCGCGCGCGAGGTCGGCACAGGGGATGGTGCCGGATGCCTTTACCGGCGTGCCCGGTTCCACATGCAGCGTGTGGGCCACGCCGCCATAATATTTGCCGTCGAGCGTCACGGCGAAGCCTTGGTTGAGCGCCGGGTTGTCGATATTGAGCGAACGGTCATCGCTGACGGTGAAGCGTATCTCTTTCAGTTCCGGATCATATTCGAGGGTCTCGATTACGGGAGCCGTGACGTCGAGTTGCCCCGGGTCGGCGGCAGTTTCGGCTATCGTCACCGTCGTGACACCGGAGGCTCCGCGGTGTGTCACCGGGTCGTAGGCCGAGATGGCGATGCGTGTGGGCACCCCGGCGCGCAGACGGTAGCTCTGCGGTATCTCCACGTCCACTTCGAAGCGGCCGTCGGCAGCGGTGCCGCGGAAGGTGGCCAGCACTTCGTCGGCATACGTTATGACGGGATGCTTTGTAGATGCGGGGTTAATGAGGTTGGGGCATGTTTCGCTGCGTGCCGGCGCCAGCACTTTGGCCGTCACCATGCCGCTGAAGTCGTCGATGCCCACCGAGGTCCCTCGGCGCGTCACCGGGCCGGTGAGCTTGACGCGTGTTCCGGGGACGAAGCTCAGCCCGGCCGTGTTGTCGGGGTTGGCTGCGAGCAGAGGTATGTGGAGTTTCAACGCCGGGTCGCACATCAACTGGAAGGTGTTTTCGTAAGTATTGCGCATGGCGGTCTTGGCGCGCGCGTAGACCTGTCCGATGGTCTGCATGGTGTCGATGGTGAGGCCTGCGGGCGTCTGCGTAAGATGGGTAAGCACCTGTTTCACAAACTGCTCGTTCTGGTTGGAGTAAGCCTTACGCGAGGAGAGGATAGCACCGATGAGTCCGTTGGGACTGTCGATGACCATGCTTTCGCCGAGGCCTCGGTTGCCGACGTCGAAACCGGTATTGTCACACGTCCCGAAGATAAAGAACGGCAACACGTTGTTTTCCATCAGGGTGGCTTCGCTCTTGCTGAAGAGGTTCACATCCTTGTCGAGCTTGAACTCGGACCCGTGGCCCAGGTAGAAAGCAAATGTGAAGTTTGAGTTAAGGAGGTTTCTTAAGCGGCCGGTTATCTGGTCCTTGGAGAAAGCCTCGCACACCAGCGGTGTGGTGAGCAAGCTGGAATTGAAGCGGTTGTTGAGCTCGGTGGTCATGCGCACCACACCCTCGGTGTGCAGGTTGTTGTCTCCTGTGCCGGAAACGGCCAGCACCTTGTTGCTGACGTCGGCATAGCCTTCATAGTCGAGATAACGCTCTATCTTGTCGATAATCTGCGCGGCTTCCTGCTCGCCGGCCACGGGGAGCACGCCCACACCCACTTCCACGTTGTTGAACTCGAGATTGTTGATGCGTGTGTCGATCATCATTCCCAGGAAGTCGTTGATGTTTTGCGCGTCGCCGTCCTGCGAACAGCGGTAGTCCTGGAAGGCGATGATAAAGGAGTCGTAGTCGAGTTCCTTCTTAATTCCGAGGGCTTCTGCGCGCATGGGGCCGAAGAGCAGCAGGTTGAGATGCGTCTTCCCGGGGTTGTTCTGATAAGCCATCTTCACCATGGTGCGATATGCCATAGGGTCGGGGGTGCCGGAGTTGAACTCGTTATAGACGTCCCCCACTTCGGCGACGACTACGCGTAGGCTGTCGCGGTCGCGGTGCAGTTGCGCCAGACGATCGGCCTGCAGGCGGAGCGCCGGGATGGTGAGGATAATGAGGTCGGCGCCGGAGACAAGTTGTGAATGCAGGTCGGTGTTGCGCACTTCACCCTCCACGCGCACGCGGCGCTGCTGTTCGGAGCGGTCAAAAACCGTGACGCGCGACCCGGCGGCGAGCACAGGACTTCCGTCGGCACCTTTCGGAACGAGCGCCGGTGCCTGCGGATTGCTGATTTCGAGCACACGGGCATCGGAGTAGGAGGAGGCCAGCGGCAGGCAAACATACCCTCCTGCCGCAGCGGGAAGGGACATGTCGCCGTCCGTCCCTTTGGCGGCGGGCAAAGTGCGGCGGTAGGTCAGTCCCAGATAGTCCACACCGGCATTGGACACCGACGCGGAGCCGATATGCAGCGACATGGCCACCTGGCTTCCGGGAGCCAGGCTATTGCGCACGGGCCGGGTGAAGTTGTTGGCCATTGTGGTGGAAATCTGCGACGTGGAAGCGAACGTGTACTCCCTGTTGCCTATCCACAGCGACCACTTGGCGTTCTCGTTGCCTTTGCTGGTATAGGTGGTATAGAAGTCGCCTGTAAGGGTGAAGGGGGATGCCGGTATCAGTCCCGGCGGGGTAAGCCGCCAGTTCAGCACTTGATTACGCGTCACTATGGTGTCGAAGTATATCTGCCCGTTGCCCTTTATGCCGTACACTTTAGGTTTGCCGAGATACATGTAATCCAACGCGTAGGAAGGCGTGGTGACAACCGCATCGGCCGGGGGGAACGGCAGGGTGTCCATCGGCATGGGCGCCGCGGCGTCGGTGAGAAGGTAATATCCGCGCCGCGAATAGATATGGCGGGCGGTACGTTTGAAATACCCGTCGACAAAGGGTTCCTCCCCTTCGCCCGGCGGTTCGGGCGGCAGGAAGTCCACCCATTCGCGTCCTATGCCGTAGAAAAGGAGACCGGTGCTGTCGGCCAGCACCGGCACGGCGCAGAGGTTGCTGTCCACGGCGACGGTGCCGTCCTTAAGCACGAACTGCCCTTCGGAGGGCAATGCGCCGCGGCCGAAGACCGCCACGCGCCTCGGGTCGCTGAAGCCGAGGCGCGCCAGCATGGTGTCGGGCAGCTGGTAAACGCCGGTGGTGTCTACCGACACTTTCACCCACCGGCCTTCGGCGAGGCCCGACCTGGGGGCGAAGTATCGCGTGGGAAAAGCGAAAACAGCGGCGGCAGTAAGTGTGGCCGGAAGTAGCAGGAGGGTATTTCTCAGTTTCATGTTATCTCAGTGTGAAGGAGTGAAGGGCGTCATCTCCGGCTGCGAACGTCACCTCCTCTCCGGGGAGGGCGGAGGGTGCGCAGGCCGGCGCACAGGAATGGAAGAAAAGGATGTCGCCCGTTTTAAGGGTGTAGGTGTTCGAGAGGAAAGAGATGGCGCGGGCAGCGAGGTCAGTCAGGTCGGGGAAGCGGAGCAATGTTTCTTCGGCGCCTACGCGGCAGGTGATGCCGGCGTCGAAGAGCTGCACTATTCCCGCGAAAGGTTGCCACGCCCCGAGGCACAATGAGCCGTCGAAACTAACGGCGGCCGACTGCGGCTCACCGGCACCGGCAAGGCGCCGGCGAAGGTCTTCGGCATGGAGCGCGTAGCCCAACGCCGCCATATTGTAATATCGTGAAGCGAACTTCGGAGCTATACCCTTGCCGAGGCGGTCGATGCGCACGGCCACAACGGGGCGCAGGCGGAAATCGTCGGCAAAGTCGGGCACGAAACAGGGTTTGCGCCAGGGCACCGCCGCCGAGTCGGCCACAATGTAACAGGAGAACTCTTGGACAGGCTCCGGCGCCGCCCGTTCTATACCGAATATTTTCATTTCAGTGCTCCACCTCCTATGGAGTTAAGACGGTTGTAGATGATTGCCAGGTGGGCGTAGATGGAGGTGTTGGCCAGCACGATGCCGTCCCGCACACGCACACGGTAAGGGGTGAAATTCCAGATGGCCTTTATGCCGGCGGCCACCATATTGTCGGCCACGTCCTGCGCCTGTCTCACTGGTACGGTGAGGATGCCTATGGAGGCCTGGCACGCGGACTGCCGCGCCTTCATGTCGTCGGGGTGGAATATGGGCACATGGCAGATTTCGGTGCCGATGAGCCGGGGCTTGACATCGAAACCGGCCACTATGTTCAGGCCGTAGTTGGAAAGGCCGCGGTCGCGGATAAGGGCCTCGCCGAGGCTGCCGACGCCGCAGATGAAGGCGTTGTGGGCCGTGCGGAAACCGAGGAACGAGGTCAGGGCGCGGCGCAGGTCCTCCACGTCGTAGCCTATGCGGGTCTTCCCCTTAATATTTAGGAAAGAGAGGTCCTTGGCTATCTGCGAAGCGTCGACGCTCAGTGCCCGCGCTATGCGGGTAGAGGAGACGGTGGCCACACCGTCGGCTGCCAGGATGTCAATGTAGGAGAGGTACCAGGGCAGGCGGCGCAGCGTCGGCTCGGGGAGCAGTATCTGGGTGTTGTCTCTGTCTGAGGCCATGGGGCGGTGATGCTTGGTTATGGTGCCGTAACGGCCAGTTTGCGTGTCTTGGTGGCCACAGTGCCGTCTTGTGCGGTGACGGTGGCGCGGTAGAGGTAGATGCCGCGCGGCACACGTGCGCCGGCCGTGGACAGGAGGTTCCACTGCACGGACAGCGAGGAGTCGAACGTCCCGGCTGTCGAGGCGTCGCCGCTCCACACCTTCTTCCCTCCGAGGTCGAAGACGTCGACCGTACACTGCAACGGCTCGGCGGGACGGTCGTGCATCACGGTGAATCGGACCGAGGTGGAGGCCGGGTTCACATCGGTGGTGATGTCATAGATGTTGGGGGCACGCCCCACAGCCACGTTGAAGGTCAGCGTCTGCTCGCTGACGTTGTTGTTGAGGTCCCAGACGGTGAGCGTCATGGTGTGCTCGCCCGGCTCTATGCCGCTCAGGGGATACTGTATGCTGCCCGAGCAGGGGTCGCCCGCCTTCGGGGAGTAGTATTCGTCCACGTTGGTGAAGGTGTCGTCGTCCACCTTCAGGGTGAGCTGCTGCCCTATGGTGCCCCCGAAGATGTTCAGGCCGCTCTCGTCGGTGAAAGATGCGAAGAGTGTGGGCGAGGAGTTGACCACGTCGCCGTCGGCAAACTGTTCGCTGTTGAGGTACATTGCGGTGATTTCCGGACCTTTGTCGTCGGTATTCTTGCCGTATTCGGGGCCTTCGCCCAGGATTTGGAGATTCTCGGTGTAGCCGGAAGCCTGCTCGCCTTTGTCGCTGTAGGCGTAGGCGTTGAGCAGCGCCGGCGAGCTGTTGTTGTCGATGACCGGAGGCACCATTAGCGTGGCCGTCCACTGGCCGTCCTTCACCATTTCTAGGCCGTTGAAGAGTTTGGACACACGGTCATTGTAGACCTGCGGCTTGTCGCTCGGGGAATCGCCGTAGCCGTGGGTCGTTATCACGGTCTCGGCGTCGAAGAGCGTCAGTTCTATGTATCCGTTGAAGTCGGGCACCGGGTTGCCGTCAAAGTCCTCTATGTGGCCGGTTACTGTGGTACGTTCAGTGGCTCCGAGAGTCGGGGCATCGCCGGTCATGTCATGCTCCCCTATCCTGTCTATGACGATGCGGTGTTCCGGCAGGTTGATGCGCAACGCGGGGTCGCCCACCAGCAGGTAGCGCAACTTGTTGTTGTCATTGGCGTAGGCGTTTTTGGAGAGGCGGAACCAGTCGCCGAGGCGGAGACCCTTTCCGTCGGCGCCGCGCTGCATGAAGATGCGAGCCACGTGGTAACCCAGGGAGTCGTTGTTGCTCATGTATACGCTGCGCAGGGTGGTGTACATACCCACATATCCCGACGTAGGGTTGAGCCACATCAGCTCGCCGCCGCTCACGTCGTTGGCGTCGATGCGGGTAAGCTCGCAGGTTGCCGAGAAAAGGAACGGGAGCTTGCGGTTGGTCATGGAGTTCATGTCCTCCCAGGTCCAGACGCGGCTTTTGGTCATGGCCGTCGGCGAGGCGTGCCCCACGTAATTGTGGAGCATCACACCCTCGCTGAGCGCCTGCAGCAGGTCGCTCTTGGCGCCGGGAAACTGGAATCCGGAGGAAGTGCCCACACGGTCGTAGGAGTCGAGGTATATGCGCTTGTAGATGAATGAGCGTCCCGTCTCGGTCCGGCGGAACTGTTTCAGCTCTTTTTCCGATGAATTGAGGTGCGTGCCGCCGTCCTTGTCCTCGGCGAAGAGGAGGATGGTGTTGCGCCAGGCGCCGTACTGCGGCTCGGTTTCATACTTTATGATTTTGTCGACGGCCTGCGCAGCTTCCGTAACGCTCTTGACGGGCATACGAGCCACGCCTATCGAGAGGGGTTCGGAGTCCATGTACAGGCGCCCGGGATTGTCTTCGAGCATGGCAATGATATCGTCGGTGCCGTATGAGGAATGCTCGGATAGGCCGCCGGTATCCTCCCACATGGGGAGGCGGGGATAGCCGGCGCGGCGCACCTGTTCTGTTTTCCCGAGGTTGTCGAAGGTGGCACGGCTCATCAGGATGCAGTATTTCAACTGTCGGGAACCTCCCAGGCGCCCGCGGTCATACCACATTTTCAGGGCCTTACGGAAAGCGCCTATGTCGGCGCTGCCCGACGAGAACTCGTTGTAAATCTCCTCAGGGGTGAAGACGTGCACCACCATCGCGTCGTGCTCGCGGCGGAACTGCGCCAGGCGCTCGGCCTCGCTCTTCCATGCCGAGGGGGTTATGATGACCATGTCGGGTACCTCCATGGCGTGGAGGTCCTGGTTCTGAACGCGGCCGGCGGGTTTCACCGGTCGCGACACCTGCGCCGGGTTGAAGGCCACGTATTCGCGGTAGCCGGTGCCGGGGGAAACGAACGTCAGCTTGTCGCCCTCCAGAGAGCCGGTGACGAGCGCGGGATAAGCGGGATTGGTAACGTCCCACACCTGCGTGTCGGCCGAGCAGCCTGACAGCGTGTAGCTTACGCGCCCGGCATTGGGGTCGCGGAAGTAGAGTTCGCCGCCGTTGAGATGCAGCGGACGCACGTATTCCACTTGTATATAGTCAAGGCGCGCCATCGACAGGACGCCGCCCTGGCTGGTGTAACGCAACCCGACGTTGAGCTTCTCGCCGTCTGCCGTGTAGTTGAAAGTACCGCGCGCCACATTGGCATAATCTGTGGTGGGAGTGAGCGTTATTGCATTAGGTTGCTCCTCGCCGTTGAGCGAGACGCCTACTTTTCCCGCCACTCCTGAAATTTTGGAGCCGAAGACCACACGCACCTTAGTGACGCCCGAAGCGCCTGTGAGGGTGAAAGGGAAGGTCTGCGACGTCTGTGCGCGGAAATCCTCGCCGTACATGCAACGGCCGGTCTCGCCGGCAAAGGCCAGGTTCTTCTCGTGCAGCAACACGTCGAAGAAACTCGTCTTGACGGTGGAGCCGGGAGTGCCGGCTGAGGCAGCTTCGGGGACGAGGCGCGGCTCGTCGCTCTCGGTGATGAAATAGTAGCTCTCCTCCGAATAGGGGTTCACGGTGCGTTCGTAATACATGTTGTTGCCCGACTGGCCTGCCTTCCAGGTAACGTTGTCAACGCCGAAGAAGACAATGCCCTTCGAGGTCTGTACCGAGGGTTGCTCGGGGAGGTCGTCGACATACGAGGAGTTGAGTTCCAAAGGAATTTCGCGGCCGCCGTAACCATGCACGCGCACTCGCGAAAGGTCGGTGAAACCCAGGGCGCGGAGCTGCTGGGTGGTGATCAGCTGCATACCGCTCTGCGAGACGGCTACACGGGCCCATTTCCCCGTGGCGAGGCGCGACGACTGGCGGTAAAGGCCGGTGTCGAGAGCCGAAGTCTCCGGTGCGAGTTGCGGCGACAAGATGACGGCCGACGCGAGCGTCAGTCCCAGTGCAAGAGTATGGATATATTTCATCAGGTAAAGTTCAAATTATTGTGGTGGGGGGGCTTTCTGATGACGGGACGTTCCCGCCGTCAGACACTGCCTCTGAATTTATAACGTTTTGAACTTTATTATATTGTACAACCGCACCACAGTTACTTTGCGGTGCGGCTGCCATGGGATGGTGTCTAAGTTTTCACGGGGTCAGTACATGGGGGTGAAGCCTTTGGACTTTTCGAGGTATTTGTTGGCCTCGCCGCAGATGCCGGTGTGCTTGGCGGTGTCGAGCTTCAGTACCGGCGCGCCTTTAGAGAGGTTGCACTTGTCGAGGTCGATGTAATAGACGCCGAGGTTGGTCACTATGTCGAAGTAATAGCGGTGGCGTTTCAGGTCGCTGTAGGAGCGCCATTGCGTGCTGCTGAGGTTGGGTTCGCCCTTCACCTCGTAAAGATAGGGGACGGAGACATTGGCAAGGATGGAACGCGTGATGGTCACTGCCAGGTCAGGGTCGCCGGTCGTTTCCACGTTGTGGGCGAAGTAGTTGCCACGCACGCAGCGGTCGGGACTTTTCACGGTGCCCGGGAGCATGTTGCGTCCCCCTACTCCGGTCCAATATGTGATGATGGCGGTCATGTCGGGCCACTGCGGGTCATTTGTCATGGCGCGGAAGTCGCCCGGGTCATAGAGGCGCACCACCCCGTGGTCGAACTCCAGGATGGCCGACTTGCCGGTGGCGTCGGTGATGCCCCAATGGAGCGCCGAGACGGTACCGCCGTCGAAGGTGGCTCCGGACAGCGAGAAATTATGCTCGCGCAGCACGGCACAGACCTCATCGGTGGTGCTGTTCATGTCGAGCAGCCACGCCACAAACATGGACATGGACATGGGGGGACGCTTTGCGGTTTCCTCATTGTCATAGACGGTACCTTTGCAGAACAGGCCGTTGATTACGAGCCCTTTCTCATTCATACCCTCGGTGACGCCGCCGTCGTAGCCCACGGCATATACGGAGCCGTAGCGCGAGATCCAGGTAATGGCTCCGGGCATGTTACTGCCGCTCTTTGCCATTCCGCGCGGATAGACGTAAAGGTTCGTCGGGATAGGCGTTTTCCAGTCGAGCGAGCGGCCTACGACCAATATATTGTCATTACCGGGATAAACGACACGGGAACAGGCACCGCCTGCCTGAGGCATCGCCAGGGATGCGGCCGCGGTACCCGCTGCCGCCAAAGATTTAAGTGTTTTCATATCATAAGTGTGTTTTCTTTCAAAACACCGGCCCGGAAAAGAAAGTTTGCCCCGCAAACAGAAATAAATGAACCCACACGCGGGATTTGCCGATATTTTTATTAATTTTGCAACAGATTCTCAAACCGACTTATACCTCTTTCAAGATATGACCGAACAGGAACTTGCAGGAATGATATGGAACATCAAGGAGATTATCCGTGGTGTCTATGACGATACGGAAGTCGAAAACGTGATACTGCCGTTCACACTGCTCAGGCGGCTGGACTGCGTGCTGCAGGACCGGTATGACGAACTGTATCAGCAATACAAGGAATTTCCTGACGAGAAGAAGGACGTGATGCTGATGGCTCTGATGCGGCGCAACGGACTGACTTTCTTCAACACCTCCGGTCTGTCTCTCAACAAGCTGTTGGCCCAGCCCAAAATGCTTGCCGACAATTTCAAGACATATCTTGACGGATTCACCCAGAATGTTCGCAATATCCTGTTGGCGTTCACTCAGGAGGATGGCGAGAACGGCGACATCAGCCGCATCTACTCGCGTCTCGACCGGAACGACCTGCTGTTTCAGGTCACTGAAAGTTTCGTGAACAACGCCGACCTGCATCCCGACCGCGTCGACAACGCCATGATGGGCACCATCTTCGAGATTATCATCCGCAAGTCGAAGGAAACCACCAACACCAAGGCCGGCCAGTTCTATACGCCGCGCGAGGTAGTCCGGTTATTGGTCTCGCTCGTGATGCACGGACGCGAGGCTGAGGTAAACACTCTCGGCAAGCATTTCCAGATTTACGACCCCTGTTGCGGCACCGGCGGTATGCTCACCGAGGGGAAGCGCTATCTCCAGTCGCTGACCGACCGCACCGACATGAAGGTATTCCTCTTCGGTCAGGAACTCAACGAAAAGACCTACGCCATCTGCAAGTCAGACCTTCTCATAAAGGGTGACCTTGACAAAGACCGTAACATAGCCCTTGGCGACACTCTCGCCAACGACCAGTTTCCCGGAGAGCATTTCGGCTATATGCTTGCCAATCCGCCATTCGGCGTTGACTGGAAGAAGATCGAAGGCAAAGTCAAAGAGGATGCCGCCAAAAGCGACGGGCGTTTCTCTGTCGGACTCCCCTCCACATCCGACGGTTCTCTGCTCTTCCTGCTTCACATGATAAGCAAGATGGACCCGACCGGCTCCCGCATCGGCATAGTGCTCAACGGTTCTCCCCTCTTCAACGGCGCTGCCGGAAGCGGTTGGAGCGAAATCCGCAAGATGCTGATGGACCGCGACCTGCTCGACGCCATCATCGCTCTGCCAAAGAATCTTTTCTACGGCACCGACATTTCCACCTATCTCTGGATTCTCGACAACAACAAGCCGGAAGAGCATAAGGGGAAGGTGCTGATGGTCGACGCCACGCATCCCCGCTATGCCAAGCTGCTCCAGCGAAGCCTCGGTAAGAAGCGCTATGAGATTCCCGACGAGGCAATCAGGGAAATTGTTGACATATATGGGAATTTCTATGATGCAACTCTGCCGGACAACGAGGAAATCAAGGTAGCCCGTCTTATGGATGTAGAGGATTTCCTTTATACAACAGTAACTATCTATCGCCCGTTGCGACTCGTCTATACCGACATCGCGCGCAGAGCAGCCGAGGCCGCCAACGGCGCAAAAGTAAAGAAAGCCGACAAGGAACTGTTTGAACAAATAGCCGCTGCGACATGGCCCGATGGCTCGATGACTGACGAAGAGGTTTTCCGCGAATTGAAGAAAACCCTTCCCAAAAAGCCGACCCAGGCCGTAATAAAGGCCGTCCGCACCCTTGGCACCACTGACCCGGAAGCTCCGGCCGTGTTCGCCACTCCCGGCAAACCTGACAGCGGCCGGGTGATTGACCCGGCACTCACCGACACCGAGACAATCCCCATGAAGGAAGATATTGACGAATATATTGCCCACCAGGTTCTGCCGTTTGTTCCCGACGCATGGCGCGACCCGAGCAAAGACAAAGTAGGATGCGAGTTTCCGCTGACCCGCCTCTTCTATCGCTACACGCCGCTGCGCGACAGCTCCGAAATCCTTGCCGACCTCATGGCACTCGAGGCCGACACCTCTTCCGCACTCCAATCCTTAATCTCCGAAGCACGATGAAAGAATTAGTAAGTGAAATACGCACAATCATCGAGTCAGCACGGACAAATGCCATGCGTTCAGTCGACTTCTGCCGAGTACAGATGTACTGGCAGATAGGCCGCCGCATAGTAGAGGAAGAGCAGGGAGGTCAGGCCCGTGCCGAATACGGTAAGGGACTGATAAAGAATCTTGCAAAAGAGATAGAACCTGTGTATGGGAGCGGATTCGGGCAGAGACAACTGGAATATAGTAGAAGATTCTATCTGGAATTTCCAATTGCGCACACACTGTGTGCGCAATTCAATTGGTCTCAGTATAAGGCTCTTATCGACATTCCAGATAAAGATAAAAGGAAATATTATGAGTTGGAGGCTGTCAACAACTGTTGGACGGCACGACAGATGAAGCGTCAGATCAATTCGATGCTCTATGAGCGTATGCTTTTGAGTAACGATAAAGAAGCTGTTTTGGCTATGGCTCGAAAGGAAAGAATGCCGGAGAAACCGCAGGAGATTGTTAAAGACCCGATGGTGCTGGAATTTCTCGGTTTGGAGAAACGGACCCATTATTATGAAAGCGATCTGGAAACCGAACTGATAAATCATCTTCAGGATTTTATTCTTGAACTTGGCAACGGTTTCACTTTCGTTGCTCGCCAGAAGCGCATTTTGCTTGAGGATGACGAGTTCTTCATCGACTTGGTGTTTTACAATCGCCTCGCCCGACGGTTCGTCATTTTCGAGTTGAAGACCGGCGAGGTAACCCATCAGGATTTAGGCCAGTTGCAGATGTATGTCAATTACTATGACCGCACAGAAAAACTTCCGGAGGAGAACCCAACCATCGGGATACTGCTCTGCACGGCCAAGAACGATACGCTCGTAAGGATGACACTTCCGGCCGACAATAATACCATCGTGGCATCAAAATACCAGCTCTATCTTCCTACCGAGCAACAACTGATTGCCGAGGTTGAGAAAGTCAAAAAAGAATGGGAGGAAGCACGATGAGACAGATAACATCCGACGACATAAAGAATTTTCTCCTTTCAAGAGAAGGGCTGAATCTTGAAATGAAAAAATGCAAGAAGAATAAGTTGCCCGACACTCTGTGGGAAACCTATTCAGCTTTCGCCAATACGCGTGGCGGTGTGATTCTCCTTGGCGTGGAAGAACATAAGGGGAAGCCTCTTCCGGAAAGCGAGGTATGGCTCACCCTACCGCTACCGAAAGAGCTTAACGGTATAAAATCGGATGAGACTGTAAAAGCAAATGATACTTTAAATGGCACTATAAAGGCTAATGACCATGTAAATGACCATGTAAATGACCATGTAAATGACCATGTAAATGACCATGTAAATACAACTGACAGCATAAACAACATCTTAGAATCAGTAAGCAATATTCAGAGAGGTATTGTTAAGGAAATCCAGGCAAATGCATCCATTACATATTCTCAGATATGTAAAAAACTGAATATTTCCATTTCAACACTAACACGAGCTATACGAGCGCTCAAGAAGTGTGGCATCATCACTCGGGAAGGCTCTGATAAGACCGGGCATTGGGTAGTGAACGTAAACTTGGAGGAGGAAACACGATGAAAAAGCGATACGATTCATACAAACCCTCCGGCATCGACTGGATCGGAGATATTCCGAGCCATTGGACCGTAAGTAAGCTGAAACACCATATTCACATCGATTCAGGTGATTATATTTCTAAAGATGAAATATCTGATGATAATAAAATACCCGTATTTGGTGGTGGTGAACAAATTGGTTTCGCGTCGAAAAGTAATGTTTCAGAAAATACACTTATCATTGGTCGTGTTGGTGCCCGCTGTGGCTGTGTAACACCAATAATACAACGGGCATGGGCTACTGATAATTCATTAATATGCATTCCTAAAAAAGATTTTAAATTCCTTTATTATTTGCTTTTAGCTGCAAACCTCAATAAGTTAAATGAGTCTAATGCTCAACCTCTTATAACTTCTACCAAGGTTAAAAATCTAATTATAGGAATGCCTCCTCTTGCGGAGCAGGAGGCCATAGCGGCGTGGCTTGATACCCAGTGTGAGGAGATTGATGCGGCGATTACAAAGGTTGACCGCGAGATTGAGTTGATTGACGAGTTGAAACAGAGCGAGATTTCGCGTGTCGTCACCCGTGGCCTCAATCCCGACACTCCCTTGCGCCCCTCCGGTATCGACTGGATAAATGAGATTCCTGTTAATTGGTCTTCAATGAAATTGAAACATACTGTTAAAAATATCGAGTCAGATTTTATGGATGGTGATTGGATAGAATCAACAGATATTTCGACTGAAGGAATCCGCTATTTAACTTCTGGAAATATTGGTGCAGGATTTTATAAAGAACAGGGTGAAGGTTTCATATCAGAAGACACCTTTGCCGAATTGGATTGTATTGAAGTATTCCCTGGAGATCTCCTAATATCACGGCTAAATGAGCCAATTGCTCGAACTTGCTTTATACCTAATCTGGGTTATCGCATTGTTACATGTGTTGACAACGTCATATATAGGCCCAAACTCGGACAGTTTGACAAGAGATTTATGATGTACCAACTTAATAGCAAACCATTTTGGTTTAATGCGTCTCAATTAAGCAGTGGTGCGACGATGCAAAGAATAAGCAGGTCTAAATTAGGTTCAATAAAAATTATTGTTCCACCTCTTTCCGAGCAGCAGGCAATCGCTGACTATCTCGACAAGAAATGCGCAGTTATTGACGGATTGAAGGCTAAACTCACCAAGAAGCGCGAGACGCTGACGGAACTGCGGCAGTCAATCATCTCAGAAGTCGTCACCGGCAAACGTAAAATAATTTAATTCAAAAGGAAATGAAAAAGATTTCAAGTTATACGCAGACTGCATTGTTATTGATAGCGATAATACTTAGTATTGTTGCCGTATGCAGGACATATCCCAGAAGTGCAAATTTAGGATTTGACTATTTGGGCATAATTATCGGCATCTTAGGAATATTAGTAACGATACTCCTCGGTTGGCAATTAATAAACGCCTTAAAACTACAAAATTTTGCGATACTGTTTCTTTGAGTGTGTCTGATGCGGGACACTAAAAAAGGGACCCGTCCA
>OJRI01000381.1_pt1 | contig 32988 bp, 26 predicted proteins | sample 1599151 | NCBI WGS metagenome assembly OJRI01 (sample SAMN03922457, study PRJEB24848) | human gut metagenome | isolation source: stool sample | host: Homo sapiens | place: Germany | collected 2009-11
AAATGCGACAGCTTTCCGGCGACAAGCCGCCGCCACGTTTACAAAAGCCTGCACGGGGAGGCGCAGGCTTTCTTATGATTCTTATTTTTTTCGTTCGGGGCGCGGTTTGGGACGGCGAGATAGATTATGGTGGGATTGGGGACGGTTGGGGGGGAAGAGGCGGGTGGCGAGATCCGGGCGATGAAGCTTTGTCAGGCGTCGTTTTAGCTCAGCGCGGTGTTCGGGCTGATACCAGAAGAAGTAGTCGCGCTGCGCTTTTTTCTCGGCGTCGGTACGAGGAGTGTAAACCGCTTCGAGGGTATAGGGATGCACACCGGTGTAATAGATTTCGGTGGCGAGAGTCATCGGCGTAGGAGTGAAGTCCTGTACTTGTTCGAGATGGAAGTCGAGGTTTTTCGTCGTGATGGCCAATTCGGCCATATCTATTTCGGTGCATCCGGGATGCGATGATATAAAATAAGGTACGAGTTGCTGGCGCAAGCCGGTGGTGCGGTTCACGTCATCGAAAATCTTTTTAAACTGCCGGAAGAGTGTGAAAGAGGGTTTGCGCATGAGGTCGAGCACAAAGTCGGAGGTATGTTCGGGCGCTACTTTGAGGCGCCCGCTGACGTGGTGTTCTATGAGTTCGCGATTATACCGGCGGTTGGCTTTCTCTATTTCCGGGTCGCTATTAGGAGCCATGGAAAGGTCGTAGCGCACACCTGACCCAATAAAAGATTTCTTTACTTCGGGGAGGGCGTCCACGGCGTGGTAGATGTCGAGGAGCGGGCGATGGTCGTTGTCGAGGTTGCGGCAGGGCTGAGGATGGAGACAGGAGGGCCGGCGACATTTTTTGCATAATTTTTTGTCGCGACCGGCAATGGCATACATGTTGGCAGAAGGGCCGCCAAGGTCTGAGATATAGCCTTTGAAGTCGTCCATCTGCGTTACCTGCTTGACTTCGCGAAGGATGGATTTCTTTGAACGCGAGGCGATGAACTTGCCCTGATGTGCCGAGATAGTACAGAAGGCGCAGCCGCCGAAGCAACCGCGGTGGAGGCAGACGCTATGGCGAATCATCTCGTAGGCGGGGATGTTCTTCCCTTTATAACGCGGATGCGGCACGCGGGTGTACGGGAGGTCGAACGAGCGGTCAACCTCTTCGGTAGTCAACGGCGGGAACATCGGGTTAATGCGAATCATCCTCTCCCCTACTTTCTGATAAATCACGGAGCCGTCGTAGCGATTGGACTCCTCTTCTACATGGCGGAAATTCTTGGCCTGCTTCACTTTATCGGCGAGACATTCTTCATGGGAATATAGAAGGATATCGCCGTCGCCGGGTTCGGCACCGGTAAAGAAGACGGTCTGCGGGACATCGGTTATATCCGTGATATTCTCCCCGGCATCGAGGCGGCGTGCAATTTCGAGGATAGCCTTCTCCCCCATCCCGTAAGAGATAAGGTCGGCGGCAGCGTCAACGAGGATAGAAGGCCGGAGTCTGTCCTGCCAATAATCGTAATGTGTTACACGCCGCAACGAGGCCTCTATGCCTCCGGCAATGACAGGAACGTCGGGAAAGAGTTCCTTCAAAATCTTGGAATAGACAATGGTGGGATAATCGGGACGTGCGCCGCGACGGCCGCCGGCAGTGTAGGCATCGTCGTGGCGGAGGCGTCGCGCGGCGGTGTAATGGTTTACCATCGAGTCCATGGCACCGGCGGAAACGCCGAAGAAGAGTCGCGGGCGACCGAGTTTGCGGAAGTCGCGCAGGTCGTCGCGCCAATTTGGCTGCGGCACTATTGCCACTTTGTATCCGGCGGCCTGAAGTGTGCGTCCTATGACCGCTGCACCGAATGACGGATGGTCCACGTAAGCATCGCCTGAAAAGAGTATTACATCTGCCTGGTCCCAGCCGAGGGCTTCCATTTCGTCGCGCGAGGTGGGAAGGAAGTCGGTGCGAAGCCAACGGCGACTGTTAATATTGTTTGCCATAGTTACTCTGCGTGTTTCTTTTCCATATCTTTAAGTAGGTCTTCGTAAGAGACGAGCACGTCGCGCAGTCGGGCGGCTTCGAGGAAATCCATGTTCTTTGCGGCCTTCGACATTTCGATTTTTGTTGATATGATGGCCTGGTTGAGCTGGTTTTCCGACATATATGGGGTAACCGGGTCGGCGGCTACCATTTCGTGTTGCGCCACCTCTTCGATATAAGGACGCGGTTTCGGCTGCTTGGCCGGTTTAGGACGTTCGGAAGACGGAACTGCGGTGTTGCGCTGTTCCTTCCTGGAATGTTTGTCTTCGTCGCCGAGAGTGTCCAGGAGGTCGGCGGCGGAAACATCTTTCACAATCTGGCGCGGGGTGATACCGTGTTCCTTGTTATACTTCATCTGCTTCTTGCGCCGGTATTCGGTTTCGTCTATGAGAGCCTGCATGGAGTCGGTCACCTTATCGGCGAAGAGAATCACCTTACCGTTGACGTTACGTGCGGCACGTCCGGCGGTCTGCACGAGGCTACGGCGGTTGCGGAGGAAACCTTCCTTGTCGGCATCGAGAATGGCCACAAGGCTTACCTGGGGAAGGTCGAGACCTTCGCGCAGCAGGTTCACTCCAATCAGCACATCGTAAACTCCGGCACGGAGGTCTTCGAGAATCTTGATGCGCTCGAGGGTATCGACATCACTATGGATATATGCACAGGAGACGCCCCAGTTGGTAAGGTGGGCGGAAAGTTCTTCGGCCATTCGCTTGGTGAGGGTTGTCACCAAGACACGTTCGTCGAGCTCAACCCTCTTGTTGATTTCCTCCATAAGGACATCTATCTGTCCTTCGGTAGGATAAATCTCTATTTCCGGGTCGAGGAGGCCGGTAGGACGTATAATCTGCTCGGTGTAAACACCTTCGCTCTGCTCCAGTTCATAGTCGCCGGGCGTTGCTGAAACGTACAGTACTTGCGGGGTCAGCCGCTCGAACTCGTCGAACTTGAGCGGACGGTTGTCGATGGCTGCGGGAAGTCGGAAACCGTATTCCACGAGGTTCACTTTGCGGGAGAGATCTCCGGAATTCATCGCGCGGATTTGCGGAATGGTAACGTGGCTCTCGTCGATAATCGTAAGGAAATCCTTCGGGAAATAGTCGAGGAGACAGAAGGGTCGTGCGCCGGGGCGGCGACCGTCGAAATACCGTGAGTAATTTTCAATGCCCGAGCAGTGGCCGAGCTCGCGAATCATCTCCATATCGTAAGTGACGCGCTCATAAAGGCGGTCGGCTTCGGCCATACGGCCGTCGGCGCGGAAAAAGTCGCATTGGTTGCCGAGGTCAACGGCAATCTGGTCGAGGGCTGTGGCGGTGCGCTCCTTGGTGGTGACGAAGATGTTTGCCGGGTATATCTTAAAGGAGTCGAAATGCTCGAGGACATCGCAGCTCAGAGGGTCTACGGTCTGGATGCTTTCAATCTCATCGCCCCAGAAAGAGACGCGCAGACGTATGTTCTCGAACGAGAGCATGATGTCCACGGTATCCCCTTTCACGCGAAACTGACCGTTCACCGGGTCAATGTCGGTGCGGTTATAAAGCGAGGAAACAAGTTTGCGCAGGAACTCGTTGCGGGCTATGTTCTGTCCTTTCCTGATTTCAATCACGCTCTGCGCGAAATCGTTAGGATTGCCCATACCGTATATGCACGATACGGAGGAGACCACCACGATGTCGCGGCGCCCGGAGAGCAACGATGCCACGGTGGAGAGGCGGAGCTGCTCGATGCGGTCGTTTATCATCAGGTCTTTTTCTATGTATTTGTCCGATGACGGGATATATGCTTCGGGCTGGTAATAATCGTAATAGCTGACAAAGTACTGCACCGAGTTTTCAGGGAAGAAATTCTTGAACTCGGCATAAAGCTGCGCTGCAAGCGTCTTGTTATGTGAAAGGATAAGAGTGGGACGTTGCACTTTCCGGATGACGTTTGCCATAGTGAAAGTCTTGCCGGAGCCTGTCACGCCAAGCAGAGTCTGGCGCGGCAGGCCGTCTAGGACTCCGCGGGCCAGCTCGTCGATGGCCTCTGGCTGGTCCCCTGTGGGATAATATTGTGAAGTGAGCTTAAAATCCATTTACACAAAATAAAAAAAGATAAAGGCATAAAGCCGGTTAACTTGCAAAGATAATAAAAAAAGTGGCTCATAACAATAGCACACGGCGATAAAGCGTGATTTTTAAGGAAATTTAGTAAAGGAAGTAATGAGAGAGAAAAAAGACCAACCTGTCAATAACTCTTCACCAAAGCATAAACAACTGATTACCAGCGGTTATAATCAAAACCAAGAGCCTTAGCGGGGAATAGTTCTCGTAAAAAATCAGTACTTTGTATTGCATAGTACTGAATTTTGTGTTAACTTTGCACCGTGATTAGGGAACTTCCGCTCACGCGCCAGCCAAAACAATCACGCCAACCGCCCCAACGGCGGCCCGGAAAACATTCAACACGCCAGAAGTCGGCCTGAAGAACGCCCCGAAGCAACCAAGCATCAGAGAGCTTACCGCCAAACTTCAACAACTACAAAACAACATCTACGCTAAACAAAACAAACAATGAAAGAATCAACGCAACGCCAAAAAAGTACCAAGACAGTTATTCTCAGACCGATGATAACCGCCCTTGCGGTGGCCTCCTTCCTCGGCGTGTCGGCACAATACACAGTGACCGGCACACTGAGGGAGCAACAGGCCGAACAAGGCGCGGCATCGGCCCTCTACCACATTTACGCCGAGAGTGACACCCTGCATCCGGTAATCAACAACATCACCGACCTTGAGGGACGCTTCAACCAAAACATCAACTCTCCGGGGCGTTACGTTCTGAAGACAGAATACCCCGGCACGTATCCTGCCAGCATCCCGTTCAGCGTCGGCGCATCGTCCCCTACCGCCGAACTGGGCGAAGTAGTGCTTCGCGCATCGTCCGAAGCGCTCGACGAGGTGGTCGTCACGGCCAAGAAAGCCATAGTGGTTTCCGACGGCGCCAACATCAACTACAACGTGACGGAAGACCCGTCGGCACAGACGATGACCGTTCTCGACATGCTGCGCAAAGTGCCGATGGTTACGGTCGACGGCCAGGACAACATCCGCGTCAACGGCAGCTCGAACTTCAAGATTTACCTGAACGGCCGTCCCAACCCGATGTTCGACAACGAGCCGCAGCGTGTGCTGAAAGCTACTCCGGCCAGCGTAATCACCCGCATAGAAGTGCTGACGGAACCCGGGGCGAAGTATGACGCCGAAGGCTCCGGGGGCATCCTCAACATAGTGATAGAGAGCAACGCCGGACAGCAGGCCACCGACGGTTACGCCGGTTCGATAGAGGCCAACATCAGCCGCCAGCAGACAGGAGGCACCTTCTATATCCGCGCCAAGAAAGACAAGGTGACCGGCTCGGCATCGATAACTTACTCCACGGGAGGCGTATTCAAATCGGAAGGCAACCAGGGCGGCACCACAGAATATGACGACAGCGAGATGCTACGCCTCGAGGAGAAAATGACCACAAGGAACATGAACGACTACCACTACCTGGGCGGCAACCTGAACTTCTCGTGGGAGCCGAACGCATCGAACCTCTTCACCTGGTCGGCCAACTTCACCGGCATAAAGGCCTATCAGGACATGACGGGCATCAACACCATGACCGACGCCACGGGAGCGGAACGCTGGCGCCTCAACACCGACTACGACCTGGAGATAAAGCGCCCCAACGTAAGCGCCAACTTCTCGTACCAGCACAGTTTCGGCCGCCCGGACCACTCGCTGACTTCGAGTTTCCAGTATGACCGCGCCAACCAGGCCATAGACTTCGACCGGCTCTCCCACGACCCTGTCAATTATCCGAACGCCTTCTTCCCGTTCATGAACACCGACTCGCGGACGGCCAATAACTCCTACACGCTGCAAGTGGACTACACCAACACGCTGAGCACCCACCACACGATAGCCTTCGGCGCCAAGGGGCTCCTCACCGACAACAACAACACCTCCAAAATGTACACCGGAGCCGACGAAGCAAGCGCCGAACTCTCCGAACTGAGCAAGATGCACCAATACCGCAACCTCGGTGCCCTGTATGGCACATACACCGGTACATTCGGCTTCTTCTCGGCGACCGGCGGCCTGCGTTACGAATACACCCACCTCGGCGCCGACTACAAGACAGGAGGCACGCCCGACTTCTCGTCGCACCTCAACGACATCGTCCCCAACGCCTCGCTCTCATACAGCTTCGACCCTACGACGGTGCTCCGTTTCGCCTACAATATGCGCATCTCTCGCCCGACGATAGACCAACTCAACCCGTTCGCCATGAACGTGAACCTCAGCATGGTGAGTCAGGGTAACCCCGACCTCGACTCGCAGCGCAGCAACAACCTCTCGCTGGCCTTCTCCTCGTTCAAGGGCCGCGTCGGCTACAACGTGCGCTTCGAGCAAGCGCTGGTGAAGAACATGATTTCGCAATACCGTTACGTGCGCGACGGCATCACCTATTCCACCTACGCCAACGCCGGCCACCAGTACACCTCCACCCTTTCGGCCTTTGTCAACTGGCAGGCTTCCTCCAAGCTCACGGCCAGTATCAACGGCGCCGTGTCATATACCGACTTAGGAATGGAGAATCCCTATACCCACAACTGCGGCTGGGGCGGCAACTTCGGCGCCAACGTGGACTATACACTTCCCCTTGATCTCAAGCTCAACGCCTACGGCGGTTGGGGCGCACGCAACATCAACCTCCAGGGATGGTGGGGAGGATGGTACTACTACGGATTGGCCGTGCGCCGTTCCTTCCTCAAGGAGGACCGTCTCACCCTTACTCTCTCGGCTCAGAATTTCCTTCAGAAAGACTTCACGTGGAAAGGATTTTCCAAAACCGAAACCTCTCGCCAATACACCCGGATGAACCGCAAGAACTGGAACATCGGCCTCTCCGTAACCTGGAACTTCGGCTCCTTGCACCAGGATGTCAAGAAGGTGAACTCACGCATCGACAACGACGACGCGGTGAAGAGCCAAAACAGCAACGGCGGAGGATCAATACTCTAAATATCACTAACTCAGCAATATTTTAACACTTATGCCAGATGAATCGAACATAAAGGCGCAGATGCGCAAGGGAGTGCTCGAATACTTCGTTCTGCTGCTCCTCTCCAACGGCAAAGCCTACTCCTCCGACATCCTGAAAAACCTCACCGAGGCCAGGATGATAGTGGTGGAAGGCACGCTATACACCCTACTGAACCGCCTCAGACGCGAAGGAAAGCTCGACTACGAATGGCAGGAATCCACGCAAGGTCCGCCGCGTAAATACTACTTCATCACCGAAAAGGGGGCACAGGTGCGCGACATGATGGGCCTCTCCCTCGACGAAATATACAACGCCATCAACCACATACGCAACACTCAACAAATAAAATGAAGATAACATACAACATCAACCTTGCCGGGCGCCAATTCGTAATCGACGACGATGCCTACCAGATGCTCCGGCAATACCTCGACTCCATTTTCACGGCGTACAGCGCGTCGCCCGACCGCTCGGAGATTACCGGCGACATCGAAGCACGCGTAGCCGAACTCTTCCTTGAGCAAATGGGAAGCGCCGGAAGCATTGTCACCATCGGGAACGTCCGTTCAGTGATAGACCGCATAGGGCAACCGCAGGACTTCATGGATGAGGAAGAGGAAATCTCCGTCAAGGAAACACCGCAAGGCGAGGAGATAAAGGTGGAACAGCAGAACATTCCCCCTACTCCGCCACCGCCGCTTACCGTGTCGAAAAAGCTCTTCCGTGACCCGCAGAACAAGATGCTCGGCGGCGTATGCGCCGGAGTGGCGGCATACTTCGGGATAGACGTAACATGGATTAGGCTGCTGTGCGTGCTGCTCGCCTTCCTCTCGGTTTCCGGCGTATGTATTGTCTATATCGTGTTGTGGATAGTGGTTCCGGAAGCGCGCACGCCATACGACCGTCTGCGAATGTACGGGATGCAGCCGACGCCGGAGAATATCGGCCGTTCCGTGAACGAGATGTACCACAACCAGCAGAGCGGGAAAAGCACCGTGTGGCAGATAGCCTCCACCATAGCCAACATACTACTCATCTGCGTAGCCGCCGTGGGAGCTATCATCGCCGTTTCGCTCGTGCTCGTGGTATTCATCTTCATCGTGCTCCTGCTCACCAATGCCAGCGACGTCTACGAACATCTCCCCTATTATACCGACGGTCATCCGTGGCTCTATATCGTCACCTTCATAGCATCGCTGGTGGCCATAATTATCCCGTTTGCCGTCCTGGCGTTCAACGTTTTCCGCAAACACAGCAAACCTATGGGGACAGCCTCTAAGACCACCATCGCCGTGGTTTGGGTGCTTTCGGTGCTCATCTCCGTTGCGTGCGTCACGGTAATCAAGAACGTATGCATGGACGAAGACAACGGCAAGTCCACCGAAATAACGGTAGTGGACGAGACTGAAAGCGACACTGCGGTGGATGAAGACACTCTGCAATTAGAGGATTCCGTCAAGGCCGAAACCGCAAATGACACCATCCGCCACGGCAACGTGGAAATAGTGAAAAGCAAAGAAAACAACAACGGCAAAGAGTCTGTCACCGTTACAAAAAACGGCAAAAAAGTAAAGATAGAACGCTGACGCAACTTTTCAGAGATTCCGGATGTTAAAATAAGTGAGCCGCAATTCAGCGACTCACTTTATTATTGAAAAAAACTATGAAACTCAAATCAATAGCATTGCAGGCTCCGGATCTCAACGAACCCGCCACGCTGATGCAGGCATTCAGCAAGCGTCGCACCAACCGCGACTTCGACAGCCGTCCCGTCACCGAAAAACACCTGTCCGAACTTCTCTGGGCCGCCTATGGCGCCAACCGGCCCGACGGTCATAAGACCGTACCCTCGGCAATGGGGATATACCCTCTCGACATTTATGCCGTTACCACACAGGGAGTTTACCGTTACGAGCCCTCCACCAACTCGCTGGAACCCGTCTCCGAAGGTGACTACCGTGCCGACACGGGGATACAGGACTTTGCCGGCCAGGCCCCCCTCGACCTTGTGATAGTATATAACGAGGATGCCTTCGACGTGCCTGACAAACCGACAGCCAAGATGCTCCAGAAAAACCAGGTGCGCCTCACCGCCCTCGATGCCGGTGCCGTGACACAGAACATCTACCTCTACTGCGCCGTGCAGGGACTCAACGTGGTGGAACGCATGTCGGCAGCCGACGACGCCATCAAAAAGCCGCTCGGTCTCAAACGCCACCAGCACTTCGTGGTAGCCATGAGCATAGGCTATCCCCCACAACATTGAGATTTACTTGGACTGATGAACATAAACGCCGCCCGGAGCCCCGCACTCCGCGCGGCGTTGACTTTTTCCCGGATTATATCTGTACCGGAACCATTGTATATAATAGGTGTAGGGGAGAATGGTGGCGTTTTTACAATTTTTAATTTTGCTGTTTGGGGATTTGTTTATATCTTTGCATCATAAAACGGATTTCAGCAATCGGAGCCGTTTATTCGCGGAAAAATATGCCACGCGACATAATTGCGCGACACATTTTCGCATTTTACGGTATCCGCCCGGAGCCGGAACGCGTACTTGACAAAACGATAGAGGGCTAAAAAGAGGATGGCACTTTGGAGCATTGACGAGATATTGACCAACGTCGGCTTGCGCAAACAGCAGATGTTCGGCGTCGCTTTCAGCGGCGGCGGCGCACGCGGGTTTGCGCACATCGGCGTCATGATGGCGCTCCGTGAGTTCGGGATAAAACCCGATGTCATCTCCGGAGTTTCTGCCGGCTCGATTGCTGCCGTGCTTTATGCCGCCGGACTCACGCCGCTCGACATAATGGACTGTTTCTCACAGCACGGCAAGTTTTCGGACTTCACCGAGTTCAGCCTCCCCAAAGAGGGATTCTTCCGCCTCACGAAGTTTGCCAAAATCCTTGAAACATGGCTTCCTGTCAAAAATCTGGAGGAGCTGAGCATACCCACGCTGGTGTGTGCCACCGACTTCGAGAACGGCAAAGCGAAGGCATGGGCAAAGGGTGAAATCGTGCCCCGTGTAATAGCCTCGTGCAGCATACCCATTGTATTCACCCCCAAAAAGATAGACGGTATCAACTACGTTGACGGCGGTGTGCTGCGCAACCTGCCGGCGTGGGCAATACGCAACTATTGCACCACACTGATAGGCAGCAACTGCAATCCCGTGGATCGTAAGTTCAAATATAAAAACTCCATCATCGACGTGGCGATGCGCTCTTATCATCTTATGAGCAAAGCAAACGCCGCACTCGATATAAAACTTTGCGACATAGTGATACAGACCGACGGCCTGCAAAACGTGAAAACCTTCGGCCTCTCCGCAATGAAAAATGTGGTGAACCGAGGCTATGACGCTGCCTGCCGCGCTTTTGAAAATTCCCCCCTAATACCTAAACATTGAATCTGTAATGACACCCGACAATAAACAAAAACTCATTGTATATCAAGTATTTCCCCGGATATTTACCAATGAGGACAGCACCTGCGTGCCCGGAGGCACACTGGAGCAGAACGGCTGTGGAAAGCTCAATGACTTCGACGGCACGCTGCTGGACGCCCTGGCCGACTTGGGCGTAAACTGCGTGTGGTACACCGGAATAATAGAACACGCCACGAAGTCAGCTTTCCCCGGCATCCCGAGCGACAACCCGCACATAGTGAAAGGAGAAGCCGGTTCCCCCTACGCCATACGCGACTATTATGACGTGGACCCAGCGCTGGCCACCGACCTTGACCGCCGCGTCGAGGAGTTCCGCGAGCTGGTGAAACGCACACACCGTGCCGGAATGAAAGCCATAATCGACTTCGTGCCCAACCACACGGCACGCCGTTACCACTCCGACGCGGCACCCGAGGGCGTGGAAGACTTCGGCGCTCACGATGACATAACGATGGGGTTCGCCCCGCAAAACAACTATTATTACATCACCAACCAGCAGTTCTCGCCGCAGTTCTCGCTCGGCACAGGCGCCGAGGCTTACCACGAGTTTCCGGCAAAAGCCACCGGCAACGACTGCTTCACGGCTTTCTGTTCAGAGTTCGACTGGTACGAAACGGTAAAACTCAATTACGGCCACGATTATTGGGACGGCTCGGACCACTTCTACCCCGTCCCGGATACTTGGCTCAAAATGCGCGACATACTGCTCTTCTGGGCAGCGACAGGAATAGACGGTTTCCGTTGCGACATGGTCTTTATGGTCCCGCAGCCATTCTGGCACTGGGTGACCGCCGAAGTCCGTAAAAAGTATCCCCATATCATCTTCATCGGCGAAATCTACGCCGTGGGCCTTTACCGCCCGTTCTTGGATTACTGCGGCTTCGACTACCTTTATGACAAGGTGAATCTCTACGACACGCTGGTCGGGATAGAAAGGCACGGCTACTCTGCGGCACGGCTCACGGAATGTTGGCAGACCGTGGACGGCATCGGCGACCGTATGCTCAACTTCCTGGAGAACCACGACGAGGTGCGCTACGCCTCGCAGGAGTTTGCCGGCGACCCGAGCAAGGTGACTCCCGCGCTCGTGACCTCGGCAATGATTTCCACCGGACCCTTCATGATTTATTACGGCCAGGAACTCGGCGAAGCCGCCACGGAGAACGAAGGATTCGCCGGTTATAACAACCGCACCACTATCTTCGACTATTGGAGCTACGGCACCATGCGCCGTTGGTACGACGGCGGCAAGTGCCACGAAGCCCTGCTCAGTGAAGGTGAACGTTGGCTCCGCGACCGCTACCGCACCGTGCTTCGGCTCTGCAACTCTGAAAAGCCCATCAGCCGGGGCGAGTTCTTCGACCTCATGTACGTGAACCTGCAAAACCCCGACTTCGACCCGCACCACCTCTTTGCATTCCTGCGCTACACCGCAGACGAGGCGCTCCTCATAGTGGCAAACTTCGGCGAAGACGACGCCCGCGCCAAGGTGAACGTCCCCGACCTGGCCTTCTCGATGGTCGGTCTGCCCGAAGGCACACTGAAAGTCAGCGAGTTGCTGACCGGAGAAAAGCGGACGCTGACGCTGGGCCGCAATCTCCCCTCAGCCGTCACGGTGGGTGCACACGATGCCGTGGTGCTCAAAGTGGCCCTTCCGCCAAAAGAAATTTCCAAAAATCCGAACAACCCTAAATCAAATTCATAAACACAAAATATAAAACCAAAACCCATGAGCAATTCCTTACCCCCCATCAAGGTTTTCGCCGGCACCAAAAGCCTCTACCTTGGAGAATCTATCTGCAAAGAGCTCGGAATAGAACTCGGAAAAATGAACATCGAACGCTTTGCCGACGGCGAGTTTGAAGTATGCTTCGACGAGTCGATCCGCGGCGCCGAAGTTTATCTCGTGCAGTCCACCTTCCCCAACAGCGACAACCTGATGGAGTTGCTGCTGATGATCGACGCCGCCAAGCGCGCTTCCGCCGCCACCATCGTTGCAGTAATCCCTTACTTCGGCTGGGCCCGCCAGGACCGCAAGGACAAACCGCGTGTCTCCATCGCCGCCAAGCTGGTTGCCGACCTGCTTAGTGTGGCCGGAATAGACCGTCTCATCACCATGGACCTCCACGCCGACCAAATCCAGGGATTCTTCGATGTCCCCGTCGACCATCTCTATGCATCGTCTATCTTCATCCCCTTCATCGAGAGCCTCCACCTCAAAGACATGGTCATAGCCTCGCCCGACGTCGGCGGTGCCAAACGTGCCAACAGCTACGCAAAATACTTCGACGTGCCCCTGGTGCTCTGCCACAAACAGCGCGCCAAAGCCAACGTCGTGGAGAATATGACCGTTATCGGCGACGTCGAGGGCAAGAACGTAATCCTCGTCGACGACATAGTGGACACAGCAGGCACCATCACCAAAGCCGCCGACCTGCTCCTCTCGTTCGGTGCAAAGAGCGTACGCGCCCTCTGCTCTCACGCCGTGATGAGCGACCCCGCCACCGAACGCGTCAACGCCTGCGGACTCACCGAGATTATCTTCACTAACTCAATCCCCTACGGACGCGACGACTCAAAGGCCGTTATCCTCCCAGTAGCGAAACTCTTCGCCGACACCATCCGCCGCATCCACAACAACCAGTCAATCTCATCGCAGTACCTTTTCAAATAAACCTGCAACACATAACCCTCATAGCAGTCCGCCGTCCCTTTCACGGGAACCGGCGGACTGCGGTTTTATCCTCAGTCTGGACAAATGTCGGAAATAGAACAAAAAGAATTTGCACGTGTTAAAAATATTTACTAAATTTGCAGCGTAAGGGAACAACCATTCTCCGGTTTATCCACATCCGGGCACCTAACCCGTTGATAACAACTTCATTAACCCCATATAGCCAACCTGTATTATGAAAAAGATTCTCTTTTCCGCAGCAACACTGCTCCTGCTCGTCGGCGCATCAAGCCCCAGCATGAATGCAACAGACTCTACTGTCGCCACTCAGACTCAATCCTCAAGCAGCAAAACGTCCTACAATCCCTTCGAATGGCTCAGCTACCGATACGTGACGGCATCCGACCTTTACGGTTGTTCGTCATGGGATCTGCGCATAATGCGTAACGCCATATACGCCATGCACGGACGCAAATTCAAATCACGCGACCTGCGTGAGTACTTCTCCCAGTTCACATGGTATCATCCCCGTTACAACGAAGTGCGCCTCAGCAAGATAGAACAATACAATGTAAACTTCATAGCCTCATACGAATAACACACCGGCAAACAAATAGCACCCGCAAACAAACGAAAAACCACTACCGACGCCGCCTCCCAGCCCGGACGCGGCGTCTCTTTTTACCTCTCAAACCCGTACCCACAGGCCTCACCCGACCAATTTCATTTCCAATTTAAAGCAATTTTACTAAAAATCAGAAACAAAAAACACATCAAACGCCTTATATTAAACTTCAACCGTTACATCAATCACATAAATAACATTAATCACATCCGGTTCATCTGCGGCGCTCCGGCCGCCATAACCCGCTTCCGCACAGTTGTTTCAGATTAAAAAAACTCATTTATGCGGGGTTATGGTGATTTTTTTTGCCGATTCAAGAATTTGTAGCTATCTTTGCACAAAAATAAACGGGGCGCCCGAAACGCCCGAATTGAACAGTTAACCATGAACGATAAAAGAATACTTCTGTCGGCCGAACTTCCGGAAATGCCGGCTTTCTGCGAAGGTATCCGCCGTGCTCCCGACCGCGGCTACACCCTCACTCCCGAAAAAACCGTTACAGCTCTGAAAAACGCCCTGCGTTACCTCCCCGAAGAGCTCCACGAGAAAGTGGCGCCCGAGTTCCTCGAAGAACTGCGCACCCGCGGTCGTATCTACGCTTACCGCTGGCGTCCCGAAGGCCGCATCAAGGGCAAGCCTATCGACGAGTATAAAGGCAAGTGCATCGAAGGCAAGGCCTTCCAGGTGATGATTGACAACAACCTCGACTTCGACGTTGCCCTCTATCCCTACGAACTCGTGACCTACGGCGAGACAGGACAGGTTTGCCAGAACTGGCTGCAATACCGCCTCATAAAGAAATACCTCGAAGAACTCACCGACGAGCAGACACTCGTGGTGGAATCGGGCCATCCCCTGGGTCTCTTCCCTTCAAGCAAGAACGCTCCGCGCGTAATCATAACCAACGCCATGATGGTGGGCCTATTCGACAACCTCCACGACTGGCACGAAGCTATGCAGATGGGGGTGGCCAACTACGGCCAAATGACGGCCGGCGGCTGGATGTACATCGGCCCGCAGGGCATCGTCCACGGCACGTTCAACACCTTGCTGAACGCCGGCCGCATGAAACTCGGAATCCCAGACGACGGCAACCTGGCCGGACACCTCTTCATCTCCTCCGGTCTGGGCGGAATGAGCGGCGCACAGCCTAAGGCAGCTGACATCGCCGGCGCCGTTTCCATCACCGCCGAGGTCGACGCTTCGCGCATCGAGACACGCCACAGCCAGGGTTGGGTGACAAAGGTGACGGACAGCATCCCCGAAGCCCTGAAGTGGGCCGACGAGGCACGCGCTAAGAAGGAACCCCTCTCCATAGCTTACCACGGCAACGTGGTGGACCTGCTGGAATACTGCGTGGAACACAACGTCCCGGTGGAACTCCTCTCGGACCAGACATCGTGCCACGCCGTCTACGAAGGCGGCTACTGCCCCGCTTCCCTCTCATTCGAGGAGCGCACCCGGATGCTCCACGAGAACCCCGAGAAGTTCCGCGAAGAGGTCGACAAGTCGCTCCGTCGCCACTTCAACGCCATCAAGGCGCTCGTGGAACGCGGCACCTACTTCTTCGACTACGGCAACTCCTTCATGAAGGCCGTCTACGACGCCGGCGTAAAGGAAATATCCCGCAACGGCATCGACGAGAAAGACGGTTTCATCTGGCCGTCATACGTCGAGGACATCATGGGACCGCGCCTCTTCGACTTCGGCTACGGACCGTTCCGCTGGTGCTGCCTGAGCGGCAAGCACGAAGACCTCGTGAAGACCGACAAGGCCGCCATGGAGTGCATCGACCCGAACCGCCGCTACCAGGACCGCGACAACTACAACTGGATCCGCGACGCCGAGAAGAACGCCCTCGTGGTAGGCACCCAGTGCCGCATCCTCTACCAGGACGCCATGGGTCGCCTAAACATTGCCCTGAAGTTCAACGACATGGTGCGCAAGGGTGAGGTAGGTCCCATTATGCTGGGCCGCGACCACCACGACGTCAGCGGCACCGACTCCCCCTTCCGCGAGACCTCCAATATCAAGGACGGCTCCAACGTAATGGCCGACATGGCCGTACAGTGCTTCGCCGGCAATTGCGCCCGCGGCATGAGCCTCGTGGCCCTGCACAACGGCGGCGGCGTAGGCATCGGCAAGGCCATCAACGGCGGTTTCGGCATGGTGTGCGACGGCTCCGACCGTGTGGACGAAATCCTGCGTAAAGCCATGCTCTGGGACGTTATGGGCGGCGTGGCTCGCCGTTCCTGGGCCCGCAACGAAAACGCAATGTCCACCGTAAAGGAATGGAACGACACAAAGGCCGACGACGGATTCATGATAACCGAACCCTTCATCGCCGACGAAGAATACATCCGCTCACTCATCGAGAAATAATACAACTCCGGTGGAGAAGTATGCCCCCGCGGGGATGTACTTCTCCACACCTCTTGCTTATCATACTTTAAACATATCATGAAACAAATCATCGAGTGTGTCCCCAACTTTTCGGAGGGACGTGACAAGGAAGTAATCAACGCCATCACCGCCGCCATAGAGGAAGGCGGCGAGGTAAAGTTGCTCGACGTGGATCCCGGCGAGGCCACCAACCGCACGGTAGTGACCTTCGTGGGAGAACCCGACGCTGTTCTCGACGCCGCCATGCGCGGCATGAAGAAAGCCGCCGAGCTCATAGACATGCGCAACCACCACGGCGCACATCCCCGCATGGGCGCTACCGACGTATGCCCGCTCATCCCGGTTTCCGGCATCACTCTCGAAGAGTGCGCCGCACTGGCACGCAAACTCGCCGAGCGCGCTTCCAACGAACTCGGAATACCAACTTACTGCTACGAGGCGGCAGCTTTCACCCCGGAGCGCAAGAACCTGGCCGTCTGCCGCGCCGGTGAATACGAAGCCCTTCCCGAGAAGATGAACCATCCCGGCAAAGCCCCGGACTTCGGCGACCGTCCTTTCGACGAAGCCGCCGCCAAGACAGGCGCCACCGCAGTCGGTGCCCGCGACTTCCTCATCGCCGTTAACTTCAACCTCAACACCACCTCCACGCGCCGCGCCAACGCCATAGCCTTCGACGTGCGCGAAAAGGGTCGCCCAAAACGCGAGGGAGGTAAAGTGACCGGCAAACCCATGAAGGACGCCGACGGCAAGACCATCATGATACCCGGTACACTCAAAGGCACCAAGGCTATCGGCTGGTTCATAGACGAATACGGCATCGCGCAGGTGTCGATGAACATCACCAACATGACCGACACGCCGCTCCACCGCGCCTTCGACGAGGTGACCCGCGCAGCCGCCGCACGCGGTATCCGCGTCACCGGTACCGAAATCGTGGGCCTCATCCCGAAACGCGCCCTGCTCGAAGCCGGCAAGCACTACCTGCGCCTCCAGCAGCGTTCGCTCGGAATCCCCGAAGCAGACATCGTGAAGATGGCCGTCCGCTCGATGGGTCTCGACGAACTCAAACCATTCGACCCCGCAGAGAAGGTGATAGAATACATGCTGGAAGCTGACAAAGCCGGCGGCAAGAAACTCGTGGACATGACCTGCACGGAGTTTGCCGACGAGACGGCCTCCGAGTCTCCCGCTCCCGGCGGCGGCTCCATCTCAGCCTACATGGGCGCCCTCGCAGCCGCGCTCGGCTCGATGGTCGCAAACCTCTCGGCCCACAAAGCCGGCTGGGACGACCGTTGGGAAGAGTTCTCCGACGTGGCAGTCAAAGGCCGTGAAATACAGGACCGCCTCATCCACCTTGTGGACGAAGACACCGAGGCCTTCAACCGCATCATGGCTGTCTTCGGAATGCCCAAGGGTACCCCGGAAGAGAAGGCATCCCGCGCCAAAGCCATGGAAGAGGCCACGCTCTACGCCACACAGGTGCCCCTGCGCACCATGAAGGCTGCCTACGAGACCTTCGACGTGCTCGAGGCCATGGCCTCGAAGGGCAATCCCTCGTCGGTGAGCGATGCCGGCGTAGGAGCTCTCGCAGCCCGGGCAGCCGTGCTCGGCGCCCAGCTTAACGTTCGCATCAACGCCGCCGGCCTCAAAGACCGCGAAGAGGCCGACCGCCTCACCGGCGAAGCCGCCGAGATAGCCGAAAAGGCCTGCAAGCGCGAAGCTGAAATCCTCGCTGTCGTTAACGGCATCATCGACAAATAACCTCACCTCCGATGACCCGAAACATCATAATAGAAAACGCCACCATAGTCACTCCCGAAGGCCGCTCAGCCCGCAAGGGAGAGGCTATGGCCTCGGTGAAAGTCATCGAGAACGCAACCCTCGTGGCACGCGACGGCAAAATCACCTTCGTAGGCCCGATGGCCGAAATGCCCCAGCTCCAGAAAGAGGAGTATGAGGTAATCGACGCCGCCGGACGTGCCGTGCTCCCCGGCTTCGTGGACTCGCACACCCACCTCATCTTCGGCGGATTCCGCCCCGACGAGTTCGAGTGGCGACTGAAGGGCGACAGCTACATGAGCATCATGGAGCGCGGCGGCGGAATACAGTCTACCGTCAACGCCACGCGTACCGAAAGCGTGGAAGACCTCACCGCCAAAGCACAGTGGTTCATCGACCGCATGGTGCAGATGGGCGTCACCACCGTAGAGGCGAAGAGCGGCTACGGACTGAACACCGAGACGGAACTCAAGATGCTCGAAGCCATACGGCACCTCAGCGACGACCCGGAGCAGAAACTGCGCGTAGTGGCCACCTTCCTCGGCGCACACGCCGTCCCCAAGGAATACAAGGGACGCACCGCCGAGTATGTGGACCTCATGATTAAGGAAATGCTCCCCGCCGTGAAAGGAAAAGCCAAATTCTGCGACATCTTCACCGAGAAGAACGTCTTCGAGATCGAGGATTCGCGCCGCTTCCTCAAGGCTGCTCGCGAAGCCGGTTTCCAACTTAAACTCCATGCCGACGAGATAGTTACGCTGGGCGGTGCCGAACTGGCTGCCGAACTCGGCGCCGTCTCGGCCGACCACCTGCTCCACGTCTCCGACCGCGGCGTGGAAGAGATGGCCAAAGCCGGCGTGGTGGCCACGTTGCTCCCGCTTACGGCCTTCACGCTGAAGGAACCCTACGCCCCGGCACGCCGTTTCATAGACCACGGCGCAGCAGTGGCGCTCGCCACCGACCTCAACCCCGGCTCCTGCTTCTCCGGCTCGATACCCCTCACCATCGCGCTCGCCTGCATCTACATGAACATGAGCATCGAAGAGACCATCACCGCTCTGACGCTCAACGGCGCCGCCGCAGTGGGACTCGCCGACGTTACAGGCTCGCTCGAGGAGGGCAAGGATGCCGACGTCATCATCCTCGACTACCCCAACTACCGTATGCTCCCCTACTATGTGGGAATGAACTGCGTGAACACAGTCATCTCGCAGGGCCGCATCGTAAGCAAGAACAACTAATAACATCATTAACCGAATATGTCAAAACTTGAAACATACGCAATCGGTTCCTCAGAACTGACCTACGACCTTATAGAACGCATACTGCGCGACGGCACGAAGCTCACGCTCTCGCCCGAAGCAGTAGAGAAAATACAGCATTGCCGAGACTACCTGGACCGCAAGACCGACGAAAACACCGTTCCCATCTACGGCGTTACCACCGGTTTCGGCTCGCTCTGCAACAAGCACATCTCCAGCGACGACCTCTCCACACTCCAGGAAAACCTCGTCAAGAGCCACTCTTGCAGCGTGGGCACCCCCATCGACGCCGACGTTGTCCGCCTTATGCTCCTGCTCAAGGCCCACGCCCTTTCCATGGGATTCAGCGGCGTGCAGGTCGAGACCGTGCAGCGTATCCTCGACTTCTACAACAACGATATTCTCCCGGTGGTCTACGACCGCGGCTCGCTCGGCGCTTCGGGCGACCTCGCCCCGCTGGCCAACCTTTTCCTCCCGCTCATCGGCGAAGGCTACGTGATGTATAAAGGCAAGAAAATCAGCGGCAAAGAGGCACTCAACATCTTCGGCTGGAATCCCATCAAGCTGAAATCCAAAGAGGGTCTGGCCCTGCTCAACGGCACACAGTTCATGAGCGCCAACGGCATCAAGGCCCTCATCGACGGCTGGCACCTGGTGAACTGCTTCGACCTCTTCGGCGCAATGAGCCTCGAAGCCTTCGACGGCCGCATCGAGCCCTTCTTCCCCCAGATCCAGCAGGTGCGTCCCCACAAGGGCCAGATAGAGACCGCCCGCGTATTCCGCTCGCTGCTGAAAGGTTCTGAAATCATCAAGCGCGAGAAAGAGCACGTGCAGGACCCCTACTCCTTCCGTTGCATCCCGCAGGTTCACGGCGCGGTGAAAGACGCCATGTGGCACGTCACCGACGTCCTCCACACCGAAATCAACTCCGTGACCGACAACCCCACAGTCTTCCCCGACGAAGACCTGGTAATCTCGGGCGGTAACTTCCACGGCGAACCCATCGCCCTGATATTCGACTATATGGGCGTAGCGCTCCACGAACTCGGCAACATCTCCGAGCGCCGCGTGGCACAGCTCATCCTCGGCCTGCGCGGACTCCCCGAGTTCCTCGTGGCAAAACCGGGCCTCAACTCCGGCTTCATGATTCCGCAGTATGCCGCCGCTTCGATGGTCAGCCAGAACAAGATGTACGCATGGCCCGCTTCGTGCGACTCCATCGTCAGCTCCAACGGCCAGGAAGACCTCGTGTCTATGGGTGCCAACGCCGCCACCAAGCTCCACAAGATTATCTCCAACCTGCAGTACATCGCAGCCATCGAGCTGATGAACGCCGCCCAGGCACTCGAGTTCCGTCGCCCGCTCAAGTCTTCGCCTTACATCGAGCACGTGATGGAAGAATACCGCCGTCACGTTCCCTTCGTGGAAGATGACGTTGTCATGGCCGACTACATAGCCAAGACAATGGACTTCCTCAACGGCTTCGACGTAACCATCGAGTCGGCGAACGAAATCTAAACTCCTGACGTTAAATAGAATAGCAGAGGCACACCCGGCGTTATGCGGATGTGCCTCTGTTCGTTATAACAATTTCAAAGATTGTAAAATGTACACACTAAGCCAGTTACAAGAGCGCCGGTCGGTGCGTTCATATACCGCGGAGCCGATACCCGACGCCGTTCGCCGCTCGCTCAACGCCGACATTTCAGAACTCAACAGCCATCTCCATGGTCTGAGGCTACAGATTGTCTACGGCGACGACACCCCGTTCCGCGGTCGCATGGGAAGCTACGGCATGTTCGCGGGAGTCGGCAACTACGTGGCGGCAGTCATCGATACCGGCGTGCAGTTTTCCGCCGAACGCGCCGGATACGGTTGCCAACAGATAGTGATGGACGCCGTGACGCACGGCCTCGGCACGTGCTTCGTGGGAGGCACTTTCTCGGCACAGGCAATCCCCGTGCAAGTGCGCGCCGGCGAGAAAATTGAGTTTATCGTCACATTAGGATATGCCGCCGAAAAGACGCGCACCATGGCACGCCTGATGGCGGGAATCGCCCACCGCAAGAAGATGGGCGGACGCGACTTCTTCGATGCAGGCCGCTCCGCTGTCAGCTACGACGAAGCCGTGAAGCGCTATCCGCTCCTCGCCCCGGCTCTGGACGCCGTAAGCTGCGCCCCCTCGGCCATGAACCGCCGACCCGAACGCTTCTATCTCGACAGCGAGGGCACCGTCCGCGCCTTCGTTAAAGACTACACCGGCTTAAACCCCGTGGACCTCGGCATAGCCAAATACAACTTCGCGCAGCTCCTCCCCGGCGAATGGGACTTCGGCAACGACACCCCTTTCCTCCCCTTCGAAGAATAACGAAGGTTTGTTTCGCGGGTTTGGGATAAAAAATGCAGAAAAATTTCGATAATCGGGATTTTATTTGTAACTTTGCAAATTGAGATGCAAGAGGCTTTCCGGAGCCGTGTGTCCCGACGGAAACACATGTCACGAGATTAATATGTCACGAGATAGAAAATATATAGGCGCCCACGTAAGTAGCGCCGGTGGCGCTGCCAACACTCCGGCGCGTGCCCACGAAATCGGAGCGCGTGCTTTCGCGCTCTTCACCGGCCAATCCAACCGCTGGCAGTCGAAAGCCATCAGCCCGGCCGACGCCGACCTCTTCAAGGAACAGTGCGCACTCTACGGCTACACGCCGGAGATGATCCTGCCCCACGACAATTTCCTCATCAACCTGGGAAGCAATGACCCGGAGAAGTTGGAAAAATCGCGGAAGTCGTTCCTCCAGGAGGTGGAGAGATGCATGGCGCTGGGTCTGACAATGCTCAATTTCCATCCCGGCTCCCACCTCGGCCGGATGAGCGAGGAGGACTGCCTGAAACGCATTGCGGAAAGCCTCGACGAGATTATCGCGCAGACCGGCGACGTAGTGATGGTTATAGAAAACACGGCCGGCCAGGGTTCTAACCTCGGCTACGATTTCGCCCATCTGGCGCGCATCATAGAGCTGGTTGACAATAAGGAGCGCATGGGTGTATGCATCGACACGTGCCACGCCTATTCGGCCGGCTACGACCTGCGTTCGGAAGAGGGCTACGAAAAGGTGTGGAAAGACTTCGACGACATCGTCGGGTTGAAATATCTGCGAGGAATGCACCTCAACGACGACAAGCGGGAGTGCGGCTCACGCATAGACCGCCATGAAAGCATCGGGCGGGGGACACTAGGCGAAGAGTTTTTCCGACGCCTCGTCAACGACCCGCGCACCGACGGCATCCCCCTCATCCTCGAAACTCCCGACGAGAGCCTATGGCCGCAGGAAATAGCGTGGCTTTACAGCCAGATTGACTCCTGACAAGCAGCGCTTGTGGCAGCCGGCAGTTCAATACGGACTCTCAATCAACAAACTTACAATATATTATTTGACAAATAAACTTACAGGACATGAAAACTCCCCCCAATCTAAAATTCTGGCAACTGTGGAATCTCAGCTTCGGATTCTTCGGGGTGCAGATAGCCTACGCCCTCCAGAGCGCCAACATCTCGCGTATCTTCGCCACGCTTGGCGCCGACCCGCATAACCTGTCGTACTTCTGGATACTTCCGCCGTTGGCCGGTATCATAGTGCAGCCTATAATCGGCGTGCTGAGCGACCGTACCTGGACGCGTTTCGGACGCCGTATCCCGTACCTTTTCATAGGAGCTCTCATCGCCGTCATCGTGATGTGCCTGCTCCCCAACGCCGGCAGCTTCGGAATGACCGTGGGCGCCGCAATGGTATTCGGGCTCTTCGCCCTGATGTTCCTCGACACCTCCATCAACATGGCGATGCAGCCCTTCAAGATGATGGTGGGCGACATGGTGAACGAGAAACAGAAAGGCCTGGCCTACTCCATACAGAGTTTCCTCTGCAACGCCGGCTCGCTGGTAGGTTACCTCTTCCCTATCTTCTTCACGGCCATAGGAATACAGGCCGTCGCCCCAAAAGGCGTGATTCCCGATTCGGTGATATACTCCTTCTACATAGGCGCGGCCATCCTGATTTTCTGCGTCATTTACACCTCGGTGAAAGTCAAGGAATATCCTCCGGAAATTTATAACCAATACCACCCCGTGAAGAAAGGCGAGGAGAAAGCCAATATCTTCAAACTCCTTGTCAATGCCCCGTCGGCCTTCTGGACGGTAGGCCTCGTGCAGTTCTTCTGCTGGGCGGCTTTCATGTATATGTGGACCTACACCAACGGCGCGCTCGCCGACAACATTTTCCACGCCCCGACGGCATTGCACGAGGGCAAGGTGGTGCTCGACACCGCTTCCAAGGAATATCAGGCAGCCGGCGACTGGGTAGGAGTCCTCTTCGCCGTTCAGGCCATCGGCTCCGTCATCTGGGCACCGATCATCGCCCTCTTCAAGAGCCGCAAGTTCGCCTACATCCTCTCGCTCGTTCTCGGCGCCTTCGGTTTCATCTCGGTATTCTTCTTCCAGAACCAGTATCTGCTCTTCATCAGCTACGCGCTGATAGGATGCGCCTGGGCGGCCATGCTGGCGTTGCCTTTCACCATCCTCACCAACTCGCTCACCGGCGGCCACATGGGCACATACCTCGGCCTCTTCAACGGCACCATCTGCATCCCGCAGATAGTGGCGGCTGCACTGGGCGGCGTTATCCTCAGCATCTTTACCACACCGGGACAAGCCGCTCCGCAGGTCTATATGCTTGTCTTTGCCGGCGTCCTGCTGCTCATCGGGGCCTGCTGCGTACTCTTCGTAAAAGAAGGAACCGCCGACCGCGGTAAGGAAGTAGTGGACGTTCCCGACTCGGAAGCTCTCTGACAACAACAATCTCCCTATATATGACAAAGACCGACCAATACACGTCGGTCTTTGTTGTTTTCAGGGCAAAACCCAAGAGTACCCGCGAGCGTTATTATTGCTGACTCCTTTCGGATAAACCAAGGAATTGGATTTTTTCACCTAGAGATGTCACTTTTGGGACGCTCGGGCGTCTAATAGGCAACACAACAATTTCAACAATGGCAAGCAATCGAGTAAAACGTAATATCTGGCTGACGCTGGCGGTGCTGAACATCGGCGCAATCGCGAACCGCGCTATCGGCGTTGCCGACGGGTCTTTGGAATGGTGGCAACTGGTTTCAACCATAGTCATTTCCCTTTTCTGCATAAAGTTCTTCCTATGCTACCACAAGCAGGTGAAACTCGGCAATCTCTTCGGGGCGGCCGATCCGCTCGGCCGTAAACGCAGAACCTCCAACTAACCCAACGACGAATTATGTATATCGGAGGATTTTGCCTTTTATTGTCGGCATTCATAATGTGGATGTGCCATTTCAGTCCGGTTATCTGTCTATGCATGGCAGCCGGGGGATTCTGCATGTTGGCCGGAGGCTTCGCTTCGCGCAAACAGAAGAAATAACGGTGCACCCGGAGGACCTTTCCCTTGCGCCAAACAAGACTGTTCATCTGCAAACGGGCACACCGATTGGTCATTTACCATATTTTTAGAGGGTTTGTCATTTTTAATTTGCAGGAACGGAGGAAAATGGTTAACTTTGCGTTAAGTATCCGCCCTATTCAATTTGTTACCGGTCTATAGACATGAATACAGGCGGAACCGGATAAGACGTCCAAACGCAATGAACCCGAAGAAAATTCTCATACGCGCCCTCAGCGGCGCCGTCTATATAGCCATCATCGTCGGCCTGATATGCCTCGGGCCGCTTGGCACCCTGCTGTTGGCAGAGATTCTCGCCGTCATGGCAACCCTTGAATTTGAACGTATCTCCATGGGGCAATACCGCATGCCGCCGTTGCAGCGAGCGCTGATAGTGCTCGCCGTGGTTGCGATGGTCTGCATCCCCACACCGATAGCTCTCGGCTCGGCCGCTACTTTCCTGCTTTGCCTCTTCCTGCTGTACCTCTGCGAGCTGTTTGGCGATGCGAAACGCCCGCTTGCCACAATCAAAACCGCCGCCATGGCAATTGTGTACGTCGGATTGCCGATGATGACGATGACACTGACGGCCATGACACTTTCCGGCTCGTCAGGCAGCGGCAGTTTCGCCGACCTTTCGCATTGCAGCTATAACGTCTGCTTCCCTATCCTGCTGATGTTCATCCTCATCTGGATAAACGACACGGGAGCTTTCCTTGTGGGAAGCCTCATCGGGCGCCACAAGCTCTTCGAGCGCATTTCGCCGAAAAAGACATGGGAAGGATTCTTCGGCGGTATGGCGCTGACCGTTGCGGCAGCCGTGGCAATGCAGGTTTGCGGGCTGCAGGATTTCTTCAATTTCCATTTCTCCACTGCGGTGTGGGGTGTCCTGGGAGTCCTTGTATGCTTGTTGGCAACGATAGGCGACCTTGCGGAATCAATGATAAAACGCAACCTCGGACTCAAGGACAGCGGCATGATAATGCCGGGCCACGGCGGAATCCTGGACCGCATCGACTCACTGCTCTTCGTAATGCCGGCCTTCGCCCTCTTCATCTTCTTCATCAGCTGAAATAATTGTCTTTTCAAACACGATAAACGGCGACTCCCGGGTTAGGGAATCGCCGTTATAATTTTTTCTATGAGAAATCAGAGATTGCAGAGCGTGGTTATAGCGGCTTCCGGATCCGGGGCTTTGAAGACATAGCTTCCGGCCACGAGGATGTCGGCGCCGGCTTCGGCAAGCTGTTTGCCGGTCTCGGCGTTCACGCCGCCATCCACCTCTATGAGGGCGTGCGAGCGGGTGGAGTCGATGAGGCGGCGCAGTTCGGCCACTTTCTTTACGGAGTGTTCTATGAAGGGCTGCCCGCCGAATCCGGGATTCACCGACATGATGAGCACGAGGTCAACGTCTTCGATGATGTCCACGAGAGTCGAGACGGGTGTAGCCGGGCAGATGGTGACACCGGCTTTCATCCCGGCACGGTGTATCTGCTGCACGCAACTGTGCAGGTGCAGGCAGGCCTCCTGGTGCACGTTCATGATTTCGGCGCCGAGGTCACGAACCTGAGAAATCCATTTCTGCGGTTCTACTATCATCAGATGCACGTCGAGAGGTTTCCTGCAAACCTTGGCGACATCCTTCATCACGGGGAAACCGAACGAAATGTTCGGCACAAATACACCGTCCATCACGTCGAGGTGGAGGTAATCGGCCTGCGAACGGTTAATCATCTCGAGCTCGGGAGTGAGGTTGGCGAAGTTCGCCGACAGCAACGAGGGTGAAACTTTCATATTTCTTCAGTATAGGATTTTAGTGTTATTTTTTTGTATCGGATTCAGAGCCGGTCTTATGTTTTTTCAGCGCGTTGTAGAGTATGTACAGCACGCAGAGGGCGAGCAATGCGTAGCCGCCCCATGTGAGGTATTTGTTGTATTCCTCCACCTTTGCGAAGAGCTGGTCGGGCGTCACGGTGCGCGACAGTATCCATCCCACGAAAGCGAGGACCGCGTTCCACACCAATGCGCCGAGGGAGGTGAACAGGGCGAATCGGCCCACGTTCATACGCGCCAGTCCGGCGGGAATGGAGATGAGCTGGCGTATGGCGGGTATGAGGCGTCCCACGAAGGTGGAGACTGCGCCGTGCTCGTCGAAGTAACGCTCTGCCTTGTCCACCTTCTCGCGGTTGATGAGGCAGGCGTGGCCGAAGCGGCTGTCGGCGAAGCGGTAGACTACGGGGCGGCCCACCCACAATGCCAGGTAATAGTTCACGAACGCGCCGCACAGGGCGCCCAAAGTGGCCATCACCACCACCATGTATATGTTCATGTCGGCTCCGGCCCCGGTGTTGACGCACGCCAGATAGGCCGCGGGAGGAACAACCACCTCCGACGGAAACGGGATGAAGGAACTCTCTATGAGCATGAACAGGAACACGAACATGTAGCTGGCGTTGTCCACGAACCATTGGAAAAACGCGCTTGCGTCGAACAGGGAGAGGGTCACGAGATCTAACATATCTGTTGTCGGTATTTTTTCGGTAAAACGTGCCGGGCATAGCTGCCGTAAGCCCGGGGGTCAGAGGATTTCGAGTGAATGGAGCATACAGCGGTAGAACTCTGCCTTCTTCTCCACGGACATGGGGAAGGCACGCGACGTAGAGGGCATCCTCCAGTGCGTTAGCACGTGCGGCACTCCCGGCACGCGGATAGCTTCCCATTCGCCGGTCTTTGGCACCGGCGTTCCGGTAAGTCCCGCTATCACCTGCGCGGCTTTCTCGCCGGTGGTGGCTATGGCCTCGCAGGCCGGGAGCTTGGCCATCATCGCCGTAAGGTCAATAGGCTTCTCTATCTGCAAGTACTTGTCGGAGGCGTTACCTTTGAGCCGCACGGCCTCGCGCCCGGTGTCGCTGAGCGCTATCCCCAGTTCGGTGAGCATCTCCTTAATGGCGTCGAGGCGGAATGTCTTGTGCTCCTCGTCCACGAAATAGAGTTTGTCGCCGTGGGTCAGCAGCCCGAAGACGCGCCACATATCGTTTATGTAGTTGGGGTAATAAAAGTCCATGCTCCAGCGCGCGGGCGCCGGAGGGAAGGTGCCGCACATCAGCAGACGCGCATCCGCCGGAAGCCACGGCTCAAAGGGATGTTTCTCCACAAGCTGTTCCATAGTCTCTCTTAATTATTTGGAGGCGGCGGCCACTTTTTCGGCAAACTCGGCGATGGCGGGTTCCAGCCCGTCGCTGTAAGCGTGCTTCATGCTCAGTTGCGCCACGGGGGGAAGTCCCATGGCCTCGAACTGCTTCTCAAGCGACGCTCCTGCGGCCGACGCCCATGTGAAGGAGCCGAAAGTGGCCGTCACCTTATTCTTAATCTCGCGCACGCGCATGGCGTTCATAAACTGCTGCACGGGCGGGAAAACGTCCATCGAATATGTGGGCGAGCCCACGATGAGGGTCTTCGATAGGAATGCCTCGGTAATCATGTCGCACATTTCGGCCGTGGCGGCATTGAAAATGCGGATGTTCTCCATTCCGCGCTCGGCCAGCGCGTCGGCGATGCGGTCCACCAATTCGGCGGTGTTGCCGTACATCGTGGCGAAGACTATCACCGTGCCCCCCTCGGCCTCGTACCGGCTGAGGCGGTCGTAGACGTCGAGCACGCGTTTCTTCTCGTCAATCCACACCGGCCCGTGCGTCGAGCAGATGTAGTCGATGGGGAGCGAGCCGGCTTTTTTCATGGCCGCCTGCACGAATTTCCCATATTTTCCAACGATGCAGGAGTAGTAACGGTTCATCTCGGAGAAGTAGACTTCAAGTTCTGCGCTGCTCATTTCACGGTCGGTGAAACGGCCGTTCAGGGCGCCGAAGCATCCGAAGGCGTCGCCGCTGAAGAGCACGCGCTCCTCTTCGAGATAAGTCATCATCGTCTCGGGCCAATGTACCATCGGGGTGGTGACGAAGCGGAGCGTGCGGCCGCCAAGGTCGAGCGTGTCGCCATCCTTGACAATGCGGATGCGGTCGTCGGGCACATGGTAGAATCCTTTCACCTGCTCGGCGCTGATCTTGTTGCAGACGAGCATGAGCTGCGGGAAACGGTCCAGGAGCAAGGGTATGGAACCGGAATGGTCCGGCTCGGTATGGTTAACCACGAGGAAGTCAGGGCAACGGAGTTTGCCGAGGTCGCAGAAATTGTCGATGAGGGAACGGAATTCACCACCCTCCACGGAGTCGATAAGTGCAGTGGCTTGCGAGCCGCGCACCACGTAGCTGTTGTATGAAACACCGTAAGGGAGGGGCCAAAGAGCCTCGAAACGAGTCGTCGTACGGTCGTTGACGCCAACGTAAATCACTGATTCTGTTATTTTTCTCACTTTCATTGTCTGATAAAATATAAAAAATCTCAAAGGAGTGTTAAACCAACACACCCGGGATTGGCGTTATATGTGAGAACAAAGGTATAAAAAATAATCGGGATTTCTGCAAAAGAGATCACAAAAATATTTGAACTATGAAAAAATACTTAGCTGAATTCTTCGGAACGATGTTTCTCGTACTGCTGGCGTGCGGCAGCGCCGTGCTTGCAGGCGACAAAATCGGGGTGCTCGGCATCGGACTCTGCTTCGGCCTCGTGCTCCTCGCCCTCTGCTACGCCATAGGCGGAATCTCCGGCTGTCACGTCAATCCCGCAGTCTCGCTGGCCGTTTTCCTCACCGACAAGAAATTCAAGGCCGTGGACCTCTGCGGCTACGTTATAGCGCAGCTCCTCGGTGCCGCCGTGGGGGCCGCTTTCCTCTGGTGGCTCATGGACTTCGGTAACTTTGGAGCCACGGGATACGTATTCGGAGGCATAACGCAACACATCGGCTCCACCAACAACACCTCGTATCTGGCCACCAACGTGCTGCAGCAGGGCGCCACGTGGCAGATGGCCCTGCTTGCCGAATGCCTGCTCACATTCTTCTTCGTCTTCACTGTGCTCGGAGCAACCTCCAAACTCGGCAACAGCAACCTGGCCGGCGTGGCCATCGGCCTCGCACTCGGCCTGGTCAACATCGTCGGTATCCCCGTGGACAACTGCTCGGTGAACCCGGCCCGTTCCTTCGGACCTGCACTCTTCGCCCCCAACGCTTGGCCCGATTTCTGGATTATGGTGGTCGGACCGCTGGCAGGCGCACTCATTGCCGCAGCAGTGTGGAGGGCTCTGGCCACAGGCCGCGCTCCCGAAGAAGCCTGATGACTCCTTTATAATAAAGCTCATTCTTTAACGTTAGATATATATCTGCGGCCGGCTCGCCACAACGTAGCCGGCCGTTCTCCCTAAAAGATACCACCCTTATGAATATCTTCCGCTATCCGCTAATTCCGACACTAACGCTGTTCGCCACATTCGCCTTGCATTCCCAGAAAATCTACATCACAGATAACCGTTGGCAAGCCGACGTCAAGGTCTACATCACCGACAATACCTGGCAGGCCGACGAGGTAGTCTACATCACAGACAACCGTTGGCAGGCCGACGCAAAAGACTGCATCTGGTACTTCACCGACAACCGCTGGCAGGCCGACAAAATCATCTTCTATGTAGACAACCGCTGGCAGGCCGACCTCGTGGTGTACTTCAGAGACAGCCGGTGGCGCGCCGAGTGGAAAGACAAAAAGAAGATGCACCTTATGCTCGAAAAATAAACCATCCTTAAGGCCATTTTTTCTTCCGGGGACAGTTTGAGAAAAGGATTTATCACTAAATTTGCGTCCAAACAGCAATATAAACACAGCTCTCGTTGCAGGTTTTCTCATTGCAGGTTTTCTTCAGGCATCTCACGCAGTTTTTTCTGGACTATTCGGCTCATTTGGCCTATTCCCGTCGACTTAATGAATCACACTGCAGAGATAGACAAGTGTGCTGATATAGACCATGAACACTCAACCATGCATAACACGTCAGGTGGAAATCTGCGCTGTTGCGCGGCGCGGCGGCCAGGGCGCGGCGCGGCGGCGGGAATTTTTTTCTTTTTTCTTTTGGATAATCGGAAATAACTCACTACCTTTGCCGAAAATTTACCGTAATACCAAAGAAAAATGCAGAGAGATAACGAAATCTTCGACATCATTGACCGTGAACATCTACGCCAGCGCCGCGGCATCGAGCTTATCGCCAGCGAAAACTTCGTCAGCGACGAGGTGATGCGCGCCATGGGTTCCTGCCTTACCAACAAGTACGCCGAGGGCTATCCCGCACACCGCTACTACGGCGGCTGCCAGATAGTGGACGAGGCCGAAAACCTGGCCCGCGAACGCGCCAAGAAACTTTTCGACGCCGAATGGGTCAACGTGCAGCCCCACAGCGGCGCACAGGCCAACATGGCCGTATTCATGGCTGTCCTCAAACCTGGAGACACCTTCATGGGTATGGACCTCAGCCACGGCGGTCACCTCAGCCACGGCAGCCCCGTGAACTTCTCCGGACTCATGTTCCACCCCATCTCTTACACCGTGAACCCCGAAACAGGCCGCGTTAACTATGAGGAGATGGAAGAGAAGGCACGCGCGGAGCGTCCCAAACTCATCATCGCCGGTGCTTCGGCCTACAGCCGCGAATGGGACTATGCCCGCATCCGTAAACTCGCCGACGAAATCGGCGCCATCTTCATGGTAGACATGGCACACCCCGCCGGACTCATCGCCGCCGGTCTGCTCGAAAACCCCGTCAAACACGCCCATATCGTCACCACCACCACCCACAAGACCCTCCGCGGCCCGCGCGGCGGTATGATCCTCATGGGCAAGGACTTCGACAACCCCTGGGGCAAGAAGACTCCGAAAGGGGAAATCAAGAAGATGTCCGCCCTGCTTGACTCTGCCGTATTCCCCGGCGTACAGGGTGGCCCGCTCGAGCACGTCATCGCAGCCAAAGCCGTGGCTTTCGGCGAATGCCTCCAGCCCGAATGGCGCGACTATGCCATCCAGGTGAAGAAAAACGCTACCGCCCTTGCCAACGCCCTCATGGCACGCGGCTACAAGATTATCTCCGACGGTACCGACAACCACTCGATGCTCGTTGACCTGCGTCCCAAATTCCCTGAAATGTCTGGCAAGAAGGCCGAACGCGTGCTTGTGGAAGCCGACATCACTGCCAACAAGAACATGGTTCCCTACGATACCCGCTCGCCGTTCCTTACCTCCGGTCTGCGCTTCGGCACCGCCGCCATCACCACACGCGGCGCCAAAGAGGAACTTATGGAGAAAATCGCCGACTTCATAGACCGCGTACTTACCAACGCCGACGACCCCGCCGTCATCGCCGAAGTACGCCGCGAAGTCAACGACATTATGAACGAATACCCGATGTTCGCCTGGTAACAGCCGCGGCACATCGCCAACCATTACGAATCTTCGGAGCTTTGGCTCCGGAGATTCTATTCTTTTCTTAACGCCTCGCTCCACGTGACCTTTTGCCGGAAGGCGGCAAGCCTATTCTTGCCGGTCACACGTAACCCTCCCTCCGGTTCCACTTTCCGAGAGTTCATTTACAGGACTCCATCAACTTAATAATATAGGACAGCAAATGTCAGAGAACTTCCCGAAAATCATCTTCGTGACCGGCATCGGCACCGATGTCGGCAAAAGCTGGGCCACCGGCTGGCTCGCACGCGAAATAGCTGACGCCGGCCACTCCGTCATCACCCATAAATTCATACAGACAGGGTGCCACGAGTTCAGCGAAGACATAGACACCCACCGACGCATCATGGGCATAGCGATGCAGCCCCGCGACCTCGACCATACCACCGCACCGCTGATTCTTTCCTATCCCGCCTCGCCACAACTGTCGGCCTCAATCGACGGTGTTACAGTAGATTATGATATTACAATTAAAGCTATACATCAACTTTCGGAAGAATACGACACGGTAATTTCTGAAGGCGCCGGCGGCCTGATGGTGCCTCTGAACGACGACATGCTGACCCTCGACCTGCTTCGCGAACATCCCGAGTTCTCCGTCGCAGTAGTGGTGAGCGGCTATCTCGGCTCCATAAACCACGCCCTGCTCACCCTCGAGGCACTCCGCCGCGAAGGAGTAAAGGTCTGGGCTGTAATCTATAACCCGCACTTCGACAACGACGCCATAATCGCGGCCGACACCAAGAATTATCTGCAAAACTACGTCTCAGTGATGCACCCCGGTACGCTGTGGATCTGTCTCTTATACACATCTGACGCTGCCGACGATATGCAGTGTG
>OJRI01000387.1_pt1 | contig 32826 bp, 24 predicted proteins | sample 1599151 | NCBI WGS metagenome assembly OJRI01 (sample SAMN03922457, study PRJEB24848) | human gut metagenome | isolation source: stool sample | host: Homo sapiens | place: Germany | collected 2009-11
CCATGTCGTTTTTTTATGCCCCTATCTCTGGAAATCAGTACTTGCGAAACTTAAATTATATAATTAATCGACTTGCAATAAGGCATAGTGATTTCAAATGCAAATATATGGCTTTTATCTGAGATGTGCAAATAAATCGGCAATTTTTTTGAAAATATTTTTCGAGGGCACTTTTTGACAGTAAAAAGGTAATCTGTAGACGCGCGTAAATACACTCGAAGTCAACTGATTCTCCCCTCGAGATATTTGATATTTAACCTTGGCTTGTAACCAAACTGAAAGCGGCACGCCCCGGGAAGAGGGGTGTGCCGCAGTTATTTCTTTATATATGTAAGGCGAGGAGGGGATTAGCGGTTCATGGCGGCGAGATGCGCGTCGGAGGGGTCGACCGAAAGGATTAGGATGAAGCGGCCGGAATTGTCGGCGGTTTCGTGCTCCTCCACCAGGCGGATGTCGATGTTGTTGTCGTCATAATCGCCGGCCACTTCGAAGAGTGCGTCCGAAAGTTCGTCCACGCCCATTTCAAGTCCCATGTCGAGCAGGTCCTGGAGCAGCGTGCCGCTGAAGGCCGTCTGTTGCGCGTTGGCTGCGTCGCGTCCGCCGGTGCCGTAGGGGAAGATGAAGAAGTAGCCGTAAGTGGCGAGTCGGTCGGCGTTGTCAAACGAGGCGTGGGCCGAGACGTCGGGCGTCATGCCGTAGTAAGCCACGCCGTAGCCGTCGGCGCTTTCCAGCCACAGGCCGTATTCATCCTCTTCGGGGGTGAGGTTCATCACCTGCTGCGAGGCTGCGATGTTGCCGGCTTTGTCAAGCGACGGGTCGAGCACGCCGTAAACTTTCGTCATAAAATCTTTTGCCGTCACATTGACGGGGAGCGTCACCGTTGCCAGAGGAGACTTCGTGGCCACAACGCTCTCCACCGCCTTGTGCTGTGCGGAGGACAGACCTGCGGTAAGAAGCAGGGCTATCAGCAGGGTCACTGTTCTTTTCATCTTGATTTTTAGTTTTAAAAGTTGCCAATTATTTGAGTTTCCCCGCGGTTGTTTCGAGGTGAAGTACACGTTGGAGAAAAACAAGGGGCGTTTTTATTGCCGCGCCCTTTAACTTATTGACAATTTTAGCGTTATAAAGTTGAATGAAATACCCTGTTTTTTTACGAAACATGCTGATTTTTTTATGAAACACCTCATTTTATTACGCCACGGGCAAAGTGCCTGGAATCTCGAGAACCGTTTTACGGGGTGGACCGATGTCGAACTCTCCGACAAGGGGCGCGAAGAAGCCGCAGCCGCCGGGAAGAAAATAGCCGCCGCCGGACTGTTGCCGCAGTATTGTTTCACCTCTTACCTGAAACGCGCCATCCATACCCTCGACATCGCGCTGACGGCCATGGACCGCGTGTGGCTGCCGGTGGTGAAAGACTGGCATCTCAACGAGCGGCACTACGGGGCGTTGCAGGGCCTCGACAAGGGGGTGACGGCCGATAAATACGGCGCCGGGCAAGTGCATGTCTGGCGCCGCAGCTACGACGTGCAGCCGCCGGCACTTACCGCCGACGATCCCCGCTTCCCGGGCCACGACCCGCGCTACGCCTTATTGAGCAGCGAGGAACTGCCGCTCACCGAGTCGCTGCGCGACACCATAGCACGCGTGCGTCCCTGCTGGGAAGAATTGATAGTGCCGCAACTGCAACTGCGCGATACCGTGCTTGTGGCGGCTCACGGCAACTCGTTGCGCGCCCTGGTCATGATGCTTCTTCACCTGACGCCCGATGAGGTGATGAAGACGGAAATCCCCACGGGTGCCCCCTGGGTCTTTGACCTCGGCGAGCGCCTCGAACTCCTCGCAAACCGCTATCTTTAGCGGGAAACTGTCGCCCCGACTGCGCAACGGTTAGTTAAAATAGCTAAGGAGGGCACAAGCCGAAATTCTTGTGCATGGATTTAGGGAAGCAGCAAGGCTAAATAAAAACAGAACCCGAGGGTCGGGAAACCGACTCTCGGGCTATGCGCTTCAGGATGGGCTTGAACCAACGACCCCCTGATTAACAGTCAGGTGCTCTAACCAACTGAGCTACTGAAGCAGTCTTGTTTCGCGGCGGTGGCCTCCGCTTGTTGGCCTCCTTTCCGTTTTTGCGTTGCAAAATTAGTGCTTTTTTTTCGTTCCTGCAAATTTTTTGCCAAATATTTTTAATCTTTTTATCGCCTCTTTTGCTTCATTGTTGATAATCAAAGGATTAAGAATGTTTTTTATTGGCTCCACGGACACAGTGATTTCATTAAAGAAAAATTAAGGTGAAGAATTATGGCGGAACCAAATAGTTTTCGTAACTTTGCGGCGTGATTGGTGACCCCCATTCCCATGCAGGGAGACCCGGAGCGGAGAGAGCTTCAAAATCCGGGTGTGGGTCGCAGGGACGCCGTGCCGACGGCACGCGCCCCGAATAGGGAATACGGTGAAAATCCGTTACAGTACCCGCTGCTGTGAGTTCCTGTCCCGCCGCCGCACCGGCAAATCGGGGCACAAAAGAGTTTTGCAATGAGGCGCTACCGGGCCTCACAACGTCACTGGCCGAACCGACGGCCGGGAAGGCGCGAAATTTCGGAACAAGTCAGAAGACCTGCCAATACCACCATTGGATAATACCGCCTACGGGACTATGGGCTCAACTTTTTCCGGAAGGACTCACGCCGTCATACGGCAACCGGTTTTTTCTTTTGATTTTGCAGACTCAGCCACGGCCGCTCCGGCCTGGCATAGCAATCCCGTTTACGCAGTATTTACCTCTGCCGTTTACGGGAATTATTTTTCATAATATAACCTCATAAGTATGTGCTCGAAATTATTTAAAGTATCGCCTCATAAATTCTGCGGCGAACTTCCGAATCCGGCTTCAGTCTCTATGGAACCCCATAGCGCCATCAGCCGAATCCAAAATTTCATCCACATACTTCATAATCCACTACGATAAATAATTACAAACACATACTTATCAAAATGAAGAAACTTTTACTCTTTGCAATCCTCTCCGGCATGGCTGCAACAGCCATGGCCGACGGCGACATCATCACCCTCGACCTCACGAAGGCTACGACGGAACTCACCTTCAACGCCACGACAGGCGCCTGGAACGGCACTTTCAACGATGACGAAGAGGTGATAGAAAGCCAATGCTTCCTCTTCCTGCACAATTCCATGTCGGACTACCAGACGTGGTGGGGATTCACGGCCTCCAACAGCGCCAACAACGGTATGCGCGACGACTACGTCACTTACCAGTACAGCAACATGGCCAAAGGCGGCATCATGTTGAAAGAAGACGGCACAGTGGACCTCGACGAACACGGGGCTCCGAAATGCTCGGCCGATGTGCCTTATCTCGTGGCATATTACAGCCCTTTCATGGGTCAGCGTCCTCTGGACATGATTTTCAACGACGTCTATAACTACGAGCCGCAGGGTTGCTACGTGAACCTCAACAGCTGGACATATTACACCATTCAGGACGGCAGCGGCCTGAGCCGCGCCTTCACCAACGGAGATAACTTCAGCCTCACTATCCACGGCGTGGGTTCCGACGAAACGGAGAAAACAGTGGAAGTGACACTGGGGAAATACGACAACGGCGACCTGACGCTCAACCGCGGCTGGCGGTACGTGGACCTCACACCGCTGGGTGAAGTCAACGAACTTTATTTCACCATGAGGTCTACCGATGCCGGTGCATACGGCGACAACACACCCGACTACTTCTGCCTCGACAAACTGCAGGTGAAGCGTGTGGCCTCAGATCCGACGGCGGTGAACGGCATCGCTGCCGACAGCCGCGAAAACATCAGGTATGACCGCGCCACCAAGATGGTCAGCGTGCAGGGCGCGGACTTCGCCGCCGTCTACGACACCGCCGGCAACATGGTGATGAGCTCGGAGCAGCCCGCTTTCTCGCTCGAATATCTCCCCGCCGGAGTCTACGTGGTGAAAGCCGGCAACGCCCGCATCAAGATAGCCCGCTAATCCGCATCACAAATTTGCGCCGGAAATAGAATCTTCTGAAAACACCCGGCGACCCTTTCCCGAAAGGAACAGTTTCATAAAAGAATAGTATATAGATTGTACCGTGTCCGGGTCCCGCCGCAGCGAAAGCGGAGGGTCCCGGCTTTTTTATCTCCATGAATACAATTGTCCCACATTCGGGAATGCCGGAGTGCGGGACTGATATTTTGGAGGGTGTTTAAGGTCGTTAACGTCTCTATGGTAATAAAAGGACACTAAGGACGTGAGAGCGTCGAGGTGGGTCAGTGCACTTCTACTACGGTGGTGGGAGGAAGCATGGAGTTGCGGGCGTCGACGGCTTTCACCACATTGTCGGCCAGATCGGCGAAGGCCTGCGCTTCGGGATTGTCCGAGGCTTCGGTGCCGCTGCCGAGGTTCAGGGTCACCGGTGTGCCGTTGTCCATCTTCTGGCATATGTCGGCCACCAGCGGAATCTGAGCGAGCAGCTTGATGCCTGTTTCTTCGCAGAGCCGGCGGCCGCCGTCCTGTCCGAAGATATAGTATTTCTCCTCGGGGTGGGGTGCCGGGGTGAACCATGCCATGTTTTCGACGAGGCCGAGGATAGGTACGTTCACTTTCTCGCCGGTGAACATGGCGATGCCTTTGCGGGCATCGGCAAGCGCCACTTCCTGCGGTGTGGAGACCACAACGACGCCGGTGATGGGGAGTGTCTGCACCAAAGTAAGATGAATGTCGGAGGTTCCCGGGGGCATGTCGATCACGAAGTAGTCGAGGTCTCCCCACCAGGCTTCGGTGATGAGCTGTTTGAGGGCGTTCGAGGCCATCCCGCCGCGCCATAACACCGCGGAGTCCTTGTCTACCACGAAGCCGATGGAGAGCATCTTGATGCCGAATTTGCTTACCGGCTCTATATAGTCCTTGCCCTCCTGGTTGGTGATGAAAAGTTTCTCGTCTTCGACGCCGAACATCTTGGGCATCGACGGGCCGAAAATGTCGGCGTCGAGCAGACCGACTTTGTAACCTTTGGCGGCGAGGGCCACGGCGAGGTTGGCGGCGACGGTGGATTTTCCAACGCCCCCTTTGCCGGAGGAAACGCCGATGATGTTCTTCACCCCGGGGAGCGGCGAAACGGGTTTCTCGGCCACCGGATGGCGGTATTTCACGGCGATGCGTCCCTTGATGTCGACATCGGGAGCTACGAAAGTAGTGATGGCTGTTTCGGCGGCGCGCACCACCGAGCGGATGAACGGGTCGGTGGGACGGTCGAAAATCAGCGAGAAGGAGACCTGGCGGCCGTCGATGCGGATGTCGTCTTCCACCATTTCGTTTTCAACAAGGTTCTTGCCGTTGCCGGGATAGCGGACGGTCTTCAGTGCGTCGAGGATGAGGTTCGGGTATAAGTGTTGTTCCATGTAGGTTTAATCATTTAAGGCAGCTAATTGTTCAGGCATACACTGCGCCAGTCCGCGGGGGAAGCTGGTATAATCGTCATGCTCAATGTCGTCTTCCTGCGGGTCGGCGAGCGGGCCGTCGGCGGGGAGGGTGAATTCTATCAGTTTGATGCGTTTGCCGCGCGAGAGCCATTGCTTCTCGTAGTGGGTCTTGATGGAGGTTACGGCGTCGGCGAGGCCCGAGCTGTAGAGGTCGGAGGTTTCGGCGAGCAACGGCAGGGAGTTTTCGTGCACCAGCCGGGATGTGAAAGTGTAGAGGAAAGGGGAGTCGGTCTTGAGGTGCACGGTGCCTCCGGGCGCCAGGATGCGGCGGTAGAGCTTAAGGAAGCGTGCCGAGGTGAGGCGGCGCCGCGTCTTCTTCATCTGCGGGTCGGGGAAGGTAATCCATATTTCCGACACTTCGCCCGGCGCGAAGAAGGAGTCGATCTGCTCTATTTCGCCGCGCAGGAAGGCCACGTTCCTCAGTCCGAGGGCGGTAGCCTCTTTGGCGCCTGACCAGATGCGGGCACCCTTGACGTCGATGCCGATATAGTTTTTCTCAGGGTCTGCCTTGGCCAGCTGCACGGTGTATTCCCCGCGGCCGCATCCCAGTTCGAGCACTATCGGGCGGTCGTTGTGGAAGAAGTCTTGGTGCCACCGGCCCTTAAGCGGGAACGGCTCCCGGCTGAGGCGTGCCCAGGGGTATTCGAAGACGCAGGGGAACGTCTTCATTTCAGCGAATTTGCGCAATTTGTTCTTGCCCATGTTCTCTCTTTTCAGCGGATAAAAAGTTTGTCGGTGTAGGTCTTTCCTTCAGCGGTGCGCGAGGTAACGACCAATACATTGTCGGGGGTGTCGAGCTTCAGCGAAGTCTCGCAGGCGTCGGGTGCAGCGGAGGCGACGATACGTCCGTCGGTGCCGTAGACCGTCACCCGGAGGAGCGTTTCGCCGCTGCGCACCGTGACTTGTCCGCCCGAGTATGTGACGCTATAAGCGTTGTCCGCAACGTCATCGATGCCTTTGGCACCTACTACTTTGAAGTCGCGCCAGCCGGGGGCGTTTGCCCAGTCGAGGATATATTCCGGCGTTACCAATAAAGTGATTTCAGACTGCTGTAGGCCATCGAACGTGCGTTCCGTTACCGACGGGATGTTGACTCCGAGCGGGCGCACATCGATTGATTCCAAAGCTATAGCGTCGGCAAAGACGCCGTCGCCGAGCGAGGTGACTGTTTCTGAGAAGGTGATTCTCCAGGAACCGGTGCCGGCAAAGGCGTAACTGCCAACCTGCGTGGCTTCGGCGAGAACGTCCGTGGTGTTGAGCGCGGTGCAGTAGGCGTAGATGGCGTCGGCGATTACCGGCGAGGACGATGCTACGGAAGAGAGACTGCTGTCGCCGAAGTAAACGCCCGTGACGTTAGGCTCGGCAAGAGTCACGGCCGAAGATTTCAGCTCCGTGGCTTTGGCCAAGGCGAACGGTGCGGTTTCTACAGAGGAGGTGGCGGAGATGTTTTCAACTCCTGTTCCGGCAATGGCCAACTCACCGATGTGGCGCACTGTGCGCGGCAACGACAGTTCGTTGAGTGCCGTGCAGCCGTCGAAGGCGTGTGCCGGCAACTCCGCGATGCCCGTAGCCGAAAGGTCGGCCTTAGCGAGCATTGAGGAGCCTGCGAAGGCGTATTCCCCCATCTGCGTGAGGGAAGCCGGGAAGTTGATTCTCTCCAACGCCGGGCACTGTGCGAAGGCGCTTTCCCCGATGCTTAGGATACCTTCCGGGAGCTGTACTTCGGTGACGGAGGAGGCGGTGAAGGCGTTGTCGGGAATGGAGCGGAGCGCGACCGGGAGGATTACGGTGCGAATCTGTGAGCCGGCGAATGCGCCCACGGGGAGGGCATTGGCGGCGAACGAGCGGGCGCCGAAGAATAGCGGACGTGCCGCCACGTATGAAGCTATGGTTATGCCGGAGAGGTCGAGCGTGTCGAGCGTCGCTGTGCCAAGGGCGCTGATGTCGCGGGCGTCGATGGTGCCGCGCAACACGAGGCTGCCTGACTCTATCTTTTCGGAACGGAGGAAGCTTCCCAGTGCGCCGGGCGATACGTCCAGAACGTGTGCAGAGGCGCCGACGCCCGGCGCCAGCCCCCCCGTGAGGATGACGAGTGACAATAGACGTTTCATAATCAATTGACCACTAATATTTTACCTTTTACTGAAAGACTCTCGTCGCCGGGGCCCGAGGATGTGAGGATGAGGTATACGCCCGAGCGCACGCGTTTCATCTCGGAGTTGGTGCCGTCCCAGCGCACCATTCCGCCTTCGGCCGGACCGAGTTCCTTGACCAGGTTGCCGGCGGCGTCGGCTATCTTGACGATGCCGTTGTCGGGGGCGTTCTCGATGGTAATCCATCCCATGTAGTCGGGGCGCACCGGGTTGGGGTATACGCGCACTTCGGAGCCGGAGGAGGAGCCGGCGTCGGAGGCGCTGCCGCTCATGAAGAACTCGGCGAGGCCCTTGTCGGTGCCCACCATCATGGAGCCGTTCTCCGGATTGTAGCAGAGGCCGTAGACGTTGTCGGAGGGAATCTGCGAGTTGGTGGTGTTGAGTTCCCCTTCAATCTCGCGACCGTCGGACGAGGTGATGATGATGCCGCCTCCCTTGGTGCCGAACCATTTCCGGTTATGGTTGTCGGACGCGATGGCGTTGACCGGCACATTGTCGAGCAGGTAATCGGCCAGGTTGGTGCCGTCGTTGCGGGCTACTTTGATTCGGTTGAGCGTGGATGGGTCCTGCATGAAGCTGCGTGGCTGGAAGGTGAACGTTCCGACCTCGCTCTTCACCCAGCACAGTCCGGTGGAGAGGTCTTCATAGATTCCGCCGCTATAATTGTTCTTTATGCTGTTTCCGTCCTGGTCGGAATAGTTTTTAGACGTTTTGCGGTAAATCTTGTCGTCGCTGAAGTTATCCGGCGTGCCGTTGGTGTCGATGATGACAATTTCGTTTTCGAACCTGCCGCTGGTGAACACCACGAGATTCTGGTTGGACGGATACAACAGGGGAGAGATGGTCATGGAATATGACGTTTTGAATCCGAGGGATATTTTTTCCTGCGCTATTTTGGAGGTATCGCCTGCCTTTAGCGCCGCCGCGGGCCATACGTATATATAGAGGCTTGACTCGTCGCCCTGCGGGAACTGTATGAACCAGAGGTTGCCTTTCGCATCGAATTTCGGCTGCCCGATGACGGGGGAATCATTGACGTTGAAGGCATGCTTCGCGGCAGGGTTGGAGGCCTGCGACGAGGTAGCGGAAGTGAGCAGCATGATATTGGAGGGGTTGGAAAGGTCCTGACGCAGGGCACCGTGGAAGAAGCTGCCGGTCCACACTTGGTCAGTGTTGTTGGGGTCTATGGTCACTCCGTTGGGGTGGTCCATCTGAATTTTACAATCCGGGTTGGTGTACGGGTATCCCAGGCGGCTCCATCGGCCGTTTTTCAAGGCACTGAGCAATACGTCTTCACGGACGGGAAAGCTTGTGAAGTTGTTCGAAACCCTGTGGTTCATGGCCAACATGCCGTATTTCGGCGAGTACACCATATCGTCGCAGATGTACGATGCCGGGATGTTGGGCATCATGTGTTGTTTTACGAGAACGGGATTCCCGTCGGCCAGGGTGTATGAGCCGAGCCCTTTGCGGCCGGTGGCCGACCAAAAGGTCTTGCCGTCCCAGGTGCCGTTAACGGTATTTCCTTCAAGCCCTATCTCGGGGATTTCTTTGTAGTTCCCGTCCTTGTCGAAGAGGGCTCCCAGGCTTGAGGTGGAGACATAGAATCCGTCGCGCACATATTGCACCGGCGAAACATGGGAGTAGATGAGGACCTTTCCATCAGAAAAGTTGTCGCCCTCCACGTCCATTGTGGCAAGAGTCCAATCCTGCGAATAGGCCAGCTTGTGGTCGTTGATGCGGAAAAGCTGGAGCACTCCCGTGAGTTTATTGACAGGCGTGAAGTCGCTCAAGGCGAAGGCCGAGTTCCCCTCGCGTATCCACAGCACGGTGCCGTCGCCGCGTACCACTATTATCTTGTCGCCGACGCGGTCCATCGAAACCAGCTTCTCGTTGTATACGCGCGACTCCGTTATCACGCCGCGGTCATCATCGAGAATGATGTATCCGAAGTCGGTGGCCAGGTACACGCGGTTGCGCTCCTTGTCGAAGCGTATGCTGTTGATGGTTTTGGGGGCGTTGAGATTGGCGAGCTTCAGCGCAGGGATGTTCCGCACCGTATTGTCGTCGTAAAGGAGGTCGATGTTGCCGTTGGAGTAAGCTATGAAGAGGTAACGCTTGTCGGGGTTGTAGAGGGCCGCGGAGATGGAGGTGTCCGAAAGGTAGTTGCCTGTGGTGTAGGTTATCAGTTCGTCGGCCTCGGGGTCATAGCCGTGCAGGTAGTTGTCATGTACGGCATATTCCGGTGAGTTGCTGCTATAAGGCTGTCCCTGTGCCAGCATGTAGATTTTGTTGGGCGTGGCGAAGACGTTCACCGGATGGTTGTCGAAGGCGGGATACAGTTTCCAGTCGCCGCGCACCGCACCGAAGGCCGTGGCTGCGCCCAGACTTGCGAGTGTCAGTAAGGAAAGGAGTCTATTCATTGTTCGTGGAGGATGATGCTAAGTAATCGATGAGGCGCCGTGTGGCTCGGCCGCGGTGTGAGATTAGGTTTTTGGCTTCGGCGCTCATTTCGGCGAAGGGGACTCCGGTTTCGTCCGGGACGAACACGGGGTCGTAGCCGAAGCCGTTGGTGCCGTGCTTCTCGCGGGCTATGCGGCCGTGCACGGAGCCGGTGAAGATGTGTGTGCCGTCGCCTTGCAGCAGGGCTATCACGGTGTGGAAAGCGGCTGTGCGGCGGTCGTCGGGTATGCCTTCGAGGCGCTTGAGCAACAGCTCCATGTTTGCCTCGGCGTCGCACAGCGGCCCGGCATATCGCGCCGAATATACCCCCGGCGCGCCGTCCAGGGCGTCCACCATCAGACCCGTGTCGTCGGCGAAGCAGTCGTAGCCGTAGTGCTCCTTCACCCACCGGGCTTTCTGGAGGGCGTTCCCCTCCAGTGTTTCGGCGGTTTCGGGTATGTCGTCGTGGCATCCTATGTCGCGCAGCGACAGGATACGGATGCCGTCTCCCACAATCCTGCGGATTTCCTCCAGCTTGTGGGCGTTGTTAGTTGCGAAAACCAGGTCCATACTTTAATAACGTAAGGGCGCCCCCCATATTGCCCCGCCGGGAAAATAAGCGTCGCGCCGGCAACCTGTGGCGCCGGCGCGATGTCTGTGTTTTTTTGGGGGGACAGTCTGCACTCCACCCGTTTCGGCAGAGTGCAGACTGTCATATCACTATGTTCACGATCTTTCCGGGCACCACGATGACTTTCTTGGGTGTCTTGCCGGCCATCCACTTCTCGGCCTGCGGGTCGGCCATGGCCAGTTCTGAGACTTTCTCGCGGGGGGTATCGGCCGGAACTTCGATGGTGAAGCGCGTCTTGCCGTTGAAGCTGACGGGATATTTCACGCTGTCTTCAACCAGATATTTCTCCTCGAAGGCGGGCCATTCGGCGTCCACCACGGAGCCGTCGTGGCCCAGACGGTGCCAGAACTCTTCGGCTATGTGTGGTGCGAAAGGCGCTATCACGCGGGTGAAAAGCTCCGCCGCGCCGCGGTTGGTGGATTTCATCTGCTGCAACTCGCCCAGGGCTATCATGAACGCGGCTACCGAGGTGTTGAACGAGAACTCCTCGATGTCGCCTGTCACCTTTTTGATGAGCTTGTGCATGGTCTTGAGTTCGGCGCGGCTCATCGGGGCGTCGCCGTCGAGGTCTACGCGCTCGAACCATCCCCACAGTTTCTTTAGGAAACGGTTCACGCCGTCGATGCCGTTGGTATCCCATGGTTTGGACTGCTCCAGCGGACCGAGGAACATTTCGTAGAGGCGCAGCGTGTCGGCACCGTAGCGCTCCACTATGTCGTCGGGGTTCACCACGTTGTACATGGACTTGGACATCTTCTCCACGGCCCAGCCGCAGACATACTTGCCGTCTTCGAGTATGAACTCGGCCTCGGCGAAGTCCGGTCGCCAGCGGCGGAAGGCTTCCGTGTCCAGCACGTCGTTTTTCACCAGCGAGATGTCAACGTGGATGGGGGCAGTGTCATATTTGTCCTTGAGGCCGGCGCTCACGAAGGTGTTGGTGCCCTGCACGCGGTACACGAAGTTGCTGCGTCCCTGGATCATCCCCTGGTTCACCAGCTTGCGGAAGGGTTCATCCTCGGCCACGACGCCCAGGTCGTAGAGGAACTTGTCCCAGAAGCGGGAATATATAAGGTGTCCCGTGGCGTGTTCGCGGCCGCCGATGTAGAGATCCACGGCACGCCAGTATTCATCATTGTCGCGGCCCACGAGGGCATCGGGGTTGTGCGGGTCCATGTAGCGCAGGTAATAGGCCGACGAGCCGGCGAAGCCCGGCATAGTGCACACCTCGTAGGGATGCCCGTCGGAGTCGTGCCAGTTCTTGGCGCGGCCCAGCGGCGGCTGCCCGTCGTTCGTCGGCAGGTAGGAATCCACTTCCGGGAGTAGCAGCGGAAGCTCATCCTCGCGGAGCATATAAGGCTCGTCGTCCACGTAATATACCGGGAACGGCTCTCCCCAATAGCGCTGGCGCGAGAAAATGGCGTCGCGCAGGCGGTAGTTGACCTTCACGTCGCCCAGTCCTTCTTCGCGGATAAACTCCTTGGTGCGCGCTATGGCCTCTTTCACGGTCAGGCCGTTGAGGTTGAGCTTCGGCCCTTCCGAGTTGATCATGATGCCCTCCTTGGCGTCAAAACTCTGTTCCGAAACATCGGCGCCCTCGATGAGCGGGATGATGGGGAGGTCGAAGTGGCGTGCGAAGGCATAGTCGCGCGAGTCGTGCGCCGGAACCGCCATGATGGCGCCGGTGCCGTAGCCGGCCAGCACGTAGTCGCTCACGTAGATGGGTATCTCCTTGCCGGTGAGCGGGTTGCGGGCGTATGCCCCGGTGAAGACGCCGCTCACCTTCTTCTCTATCTGGCGTTCGCGTTCCGTCTTGTGGCTCACTGCCTTGCGGTATTCCTCCACAGCCTCGCGCTGCCCAGGCGTGGTCACCGGGTCGACGTATTCCGACTCGGGGGCAAGCACCATGAACGTCACGCCGAAGACGGTGTCGGCGCGTGTGGTGAAGATTTCGAGTTTGAGGTCATTCCCCACCACGTCGAAGCGCATCTCGGCGCCCTCGCTGCGCCCTATCCAGTTGCGCTGCGTCTCTTTCAGCGACTCCGACCAGTCTATCTTCTCCAGACCGTCGAGCAGGCGCTGGGCGTAAGCTGACACCCGGAGGCACCACTGGCGCATCTTGCGTTGTGTCACCGGGTAGCCGCCGCGCACGCTCACACCCTCGGTCACCTCGTCGTTGGCGAGCACGGTGCCGAGTTCCTCACACCAGTTCACCATCGTCTCGGCGCGGTAGGCCAGGCGGTAGTTCATCAGGGCGGCGCGGCGCTCCTTCTCGGTCATGGCGTTCCACTCGGCGGCGGTCAGGGAGTGCTCTTCGGTCTGTGCGGCATCGAGCCCTTCGGTGCCGTGCTGCGAGAGGTATTCCTCCAGCTCGGCTACGGGGCGTGCCTTGCCGGCCGCGTTGTCATACCATGAGTCGAACATGCGGATAAAAGCCCACTGCGTCCACTTGTAATACTCAGGGTCGCAGGTGCGCACCGCACGACTCCAGTCGTAGCTGAAACCTATCTTGTCGAGCTGGTTGCGGTAACGTTCTATATTTTGGTTGGTGGTGATTTCGGGATGTTGCCCTGTCTGGATGGCATACTGCTCGGCGGGCAGGCCGTAAGCGTCGAAGCCTATGGGATGGAGCACATTGAAACCCTGCTGGCGCTTGTAGCGCGAATAGATGTCCGAGGCAATGTAGCCCAGCGGATGGCCCACATGAAGTCCTGCTCCGGAAGGATACGGGAACATGTCGAGCACATAAAACTTCTTGCGCGCGGGGTCTTCCGTCACCTTGAAAATATCATTGTCGCGCCAGAAATCCTGCCAGCGCTTCTCTATCTCCTGATGTTTGTAGTCCATATCGAAATGTAAATATTAAAGATGGAAAAATGTGTCGCCTGAACCGGCACACTTCCTATCCAACTGCAAAGTTAGAAAAAAAAATCCGAACGGCAATGAAAAACCGCGCCACTTTGCCTGCAGCGGTCATCAGTGCTTTGCGACGGGAAGCAAATCCGGCTCCCGGACCATCGGCGGTCCGGAAGCCGGGAGAAATAGAAAATTGCATCTGACTGATTGTGTATCCGCAAGATTAAGATAAACGGATACGAGATGCTCCAACTAACTAATCATCATCTATGGTAGGACTTTTTGTGGCCGCAATGGCGGCAGTATTCTTTTTGCCATTCCTTACCGTTGTTGATGGGGGAGAATCCCCGGCAGTCGCACCCCACGGTGCCGCGGCAGTGTTGCCCTTCGGCGTGGGTGTGGCACTGTTCGGTAGTAATTCTATTCTGAGAGGATGCTACATCTGATGTTGCGGCGTAGATGCCTCCAAATGTAAGGCTGGCGATAGCCAATGCTGCTGACAATATGTATTTTTTCATCGTAGTAATACCCTGATACGTGCCGGGCGCAACCTTATCAATTTCAACAATACAACTATAAATAGTGGAAAACTCTCCGATTCCATCCGGTTGCCGCAGAAACCTAAGCTTCTCCGCAATTCCGAACCGGAATCTGCCATACAGACATCCAGAAGCCACCCAATCTATCACCGGTCCCTGAAAAATCGCAAAACAGACCTCCCCTTAATTGTTCGCTTGACGTTATAACCCATAGAAACCTTTTCGGTGAGATCAACAAAATGGTTTGGTATTAGTTAGTCGGAATTTTAACACGTTTTTTAAGCTTTATAGGCACCGATGTCAGTAGGCACCGACGTCAGTAGGAGTCGATAGCAGTAGATAATTGTTATATTGTTCCCGGAAATAACACTACCATTTGCACTCTTAATAAAAATAGCCATACTGAGATGACCATTCATAATCTAAAAAAATAAATGGTCACCGGAAGGTGACCATCAGTGATCCGGCCGGGACTCGAACCCGGAACCCACAGCTTAGAAGGCTGTTGCTCTATCCAGTTGAGCTACCAGACCTTTTTTCTTTTATAGCGCGGCGTCCGTCACATCAGTCACATTAATAACATCCGTTACATTAACGACATCATGTATCGGCCGGCTGCTTTGCGGCCGCATCGGCGTCGCGGGCGATTTCGGAGTGCAAAGTTAGACATTTATTTTTGGCGGTGCAAGTTTTTGCCTGAAAATTTGTACGAATTTTCGCCGCGGGGAGCGGAAGAAAGGGGTGGTGTGCGTTTTTCTCATCTTTTTTGGGGATTTTTTGGCGGTTTCCTTTTGCCGTTTGCCGATTTTATCATAATTTTGCAGTGTGTTACGCTACTGCGGCTTTGCCGTGGTGTGCTTTGCCGTATAGCCGGCCGTTTTTCCACGTCTTCCGTTGATTGCGGACCGCTCCCTGAGGCAAGCGCGACAACCGGCTACGGCGGCGAGCCGACGGCGTACGATTCCGGGGCATCCGCCACATCCGTTACATCAGTAACGACCCGGGCTTAGGCAGCAGCAGCGCAGACACGGCAGATATACCATGTAAACATAAAAAACATAAACTAAATTCAATAATAACAACTAAATTAAACTGCTATGTGGTTAACAAGCTCATCTGTAGGACGTAAGTTCATTATGGCTCTGACGGGCATATGCTTGGTCCTATTCGTTACTTTTCACTGCTTGATGAACAGCATCGCGATAGTTTGGCCGGCGGCTTACAATGTGATTTGTGAGTTCCTCGGCGCCAACTGGTATGCTTTGATAGCATCCATGGGCCTCGCGCTTCTTTTCATCATCCATATCATTTACGCCGTATGGCTCACGGTGATGAACCGTAAGGCCCGCGGTAACGACCGTTACCTCATCAACAAGACTCCCAAGGCCGTCGAATGGTCGTCGAAGAACATGCTGGTGCTCGGTATCGTCATCCTCGCTTTCCTGGTGGTACACCTCATCCAGTTCTGGGCAAAGATGCAGCTCGAGGAAGTGCTCGGCCACCACGGCACCGTCCCCGCTGCCGCCGGCACACTCTTCATCCAGGAAGCCTTCAAGGAAATCTGGACTCCCATCGTCTACATCATCGGTTTCGTGGCCCTGTGGTTCCACATGACCCACGGTTTCTGGTCCATGTTCCAGTCCATCGGTTGGGACAGCACAGCCTGGATTCCCCGCTGGAAGAAAATCGGCGACTGGTGGACATCCATCGTCGTAGCCCTCTTCGTGGCCCAGGCCGTTGTCTTCTTCGTTCAGTCGCAGAAGGATTACTATTCCACACAGCCGGAACTCCAGTCGCAGTATATCGAGATGGCCGTTGCCCCGCTTAACGAGACACTTCCGATGCTCAATATGCCCAGCGACATGCAGACCGTCAAGATGACCATGGCGCAGATAGCACCGCAGGCCGACATGATGCTCGGCATGATGAAAATGCAGATGCCGGGTGTGGACATCCAGGCTGTAGGGCAGCAGATGCTCAACATCGTTAACCTCGTCAATTACCTTGATCCCACGGCCAACCTGCCCGTAGAAGCCCTCCAGCGCGCCGCCGACGGCCAGACGCAGCAGCCACAGATGCCGCAGATGATGGGCCAGCCCCAGGCTCAGCCGCAGGCACAGCCCCAGGAGGCTCCGCAGGGCGAACCGCAGCAGGTTTCTCCCGAGCAGCAGGCAGCTGACGACGCTCCCGCACAGGAGCCCGCTAACCCCAATGACAAACAAAAATAATTCTTACGCGATATGGAAAATAATCTGAATGTTAAAACAATGAATCCGGCCGATTCCAAAATCCCGGAAGGTCCTATCGCTGAGAAATGGACCAACTATAAGGCACATCAGAAGCTCGTCAACCCCGCCAACAAGCGCCGCCTCGACATCATCGTGGTGGGCACCGGCCTCGCCGGCGCTTCCGCCGCTTCGTCGCTGGCCGAGATGGGCTTCAACGTCCTGAACTTCTGTATTCAGGATTCACCCCGCCGCGCGCACTCCATCGCCGCGCAGGGCGGTATCAACGCTGCCAAGAATTACCAGAACGACGGTGACTCTGTCTACCGCCTGTTCTACGACACCGTGAAGGGCGGCGACTACCGTGCCCGCGAAGCCAACGTTTACCGTCTGGCCGAAGTGTCGAACAACATCATAGACCAGTGTGTGGCACAGGGCGTACCGTTCGCCCGCGAGTACGGCGGCCTGCTGGCCAACCGCTCGTTCGGCGGCGCACAGGTGTCGCGTACATTCTACGCCAAGGGCCAGACCGGCCAGCAACTGCTGCTCGGCGCCTACTCCTCGCTCAACCGCCAGATACAGGCCGGAAAGGTGAAGAGCTACAACCGCTACGAGATGCACGACGTCGTGCTAATCAAGGACAAGGACGGTGTGGAACGCGCACGCGGCATCATCGCCAAGAACCTCGTGACAGGCAAGTTCGAGCGCTTCGCCGCCCACGCCGTAGTAATAGCCACCGGCGGTTACGGCAACGCCTACTTCCTCTCTACCAACGCCATGGGCTGCAATGTCAGCGCCGCCATGGCCTGCTACCGCAAGGGCGCCTACTTCGCGAACCCCGCTTACGTGCAGATCCACCCCACATGTATCCCCGTTCACGGCGACAAGCAGTCGAAGCTGACCCTCATGTCGGAGTCGCTGCGTAACGACGGCCGTATCTGGGTGCCGAAAAACATCGAGGACGCCCGCAAGCTGCAGAGCGGCGAAATCAAGGGCAGCGACATCCCCGAGGAGGAACGCGATTACTATCTGGAGCGCCGCTACCCGGCTTTCGGTAACCTCGTGCCCCGCGACGTGGCCTCGCGTGCCGCCAAGGAGCGTTGCGACGCCGGCTTCGGCGTCAACAACACCGGCCTGGCCGTATTCCTCGACTTCTCCGAAGCCATCAACCGCCTCGGCCTTGACACCGTGCGCCAGCGCTACGGCAACCTCTTCGATATGTATGAGGAAATCACCGATGTCAATCCCGGCGAGCTGGCCCGCGAAATCGACGGCGTGAAGTACTACAACCCGATGATGATCTTCCCCGCCATCCACTACACCATGGGCGGCATCTGGGTAGACTACGAGCTCCAGACTTCGGTCAAGGGCCTCTTCGCCATCGGCGAGTGCAACTTCTCCGACCACGGCGCTAACCGACTCGGCGCCTCCGCCCTGATGCAGGGTCTCGCCGACGGTTACTTCGTGCTTCCCTACACCATCCAGAACTATCTGAGCGACCAGATTACCGTTCCCCACTTCCGCACCGACACTCCGGAGTTCGACGCCGCCGAGAAGAAATGCCAGGAAGAGATGGACCGCCTCATGGCCATCCAGGGTTCGCGCTCGGTGGACTCCATCCACAAGGAGCTGGGCCACATCATGTGGGAATATGTGGGCATGGCTCGCAACCGCGAAGGTCTGGAACATGCGCTCGTGGAGTTCAAGCGCCTGCGCGAGGTATTCAACACCGACCTCTACATCCCGGGCGACCAGGAGGGCATGAACGTTGAGCTTGACAAGGCCTTCCGTCTGCGCGACTTCATCACGATGGGCGAACTCGTGGCATACGATGCCCTGAACCGCAACGAAAGCTGCGGCGGCCACTTCCGCGAGGAATACCAGACCGAAGAGGGCGAGGCCAAACGCGACGACGCCAACTACTTCTACGTATCGTGCTGGGACTATGCCGGTTCCGACACCAAAGCTCCGCAACTCATCATCGAACCGCTCCACTACGAGGCAATCAAGGTTCAGACACGTAACTACAAGTCATAATCTGCCCATTCGGCAATAAAAAAAGAAAAATCATGGAAGATAGCATAATGAAAGTCAATCTCAAGATCTGGCGCCAGAAGGACGCACGGTCGAAGGGGGGATTCGTGACTTATACCGATGTCGAAACCACCCCTGACACCTCGTTTCTTGAGACTCTCGATATCCTGAACGAGCGGTTGATAGAGGAGGGCCAGGAGCCCGTAGTCTTCGACCACGACTGCCGCGAGGGCATCTGCGGCATGTGCTCGCTCTACATAAACGGACACCCCCACGGACCCGCTACGGGCGCCACCACGTGCCAGCTCTACATGCGCCGTTTCCATAACGGCGAGACCATCACCGTAGAACCCTGGCGTTCCGCCGCGTTCCCCGTAATCAAGGACCTTATGGTGGACCGCAACGCCTTCGACAAAATCCAGCAGGCCGGCGGCTACGTATCGTTCAACTGCGGCGGCGCACAGGATGCCAACGCGATTCCCATCTCCAAGGAGGCTGCCGACGAGGCCATGGACTCCGCCACCTGCATCGGCTGCGGCGCCTGTGTGGCAGCCTGCAAGAACGGTTCCGCCATGCTGTTCGTCTCTGCCAAGGTCAGCCAGTTCGCGCTGCTGCCCCAGGGCCAGGTGGAGAAAGACCGCCGCGTGCGCGCAATGGTGGCCAAGATGGACGAACTCGGATTCGGCAACTGTACCAACACAGGTGCCTGCTCGGCCGAATGCCCGAAGAATATCAAGCTCTACAACATCGGCCGCATGAACCGTATGTTCATCGCCGCCAAGTGCAAACAGTAATCCAACACCTCTCATAATAAGGAAGGCAGCTCCCGCCGCGGAGCCGCCTTCCTTTTCGTTTAGCCCGGCGGCAGTCAGCTCTTTCGGCAATTTCGGGGTTCTTGTGGTTCTCGGACTTTTTCCGAAACTCGGGATTAATCCTGATAAATCTCGATTAATCGAGAGTGCCGAGAGAATCTGGAGAACTCCGGCTGGTGGAATAATTCGGTTTATTGAATAGATTTCGGTGCATTATTTGTTTTTTTCAGAAAAAAATTAGTTTACTTTGTCTTTGAAAAACAATGTTAACCTGCGCGGATGAGGTAAGTTGGCGAATTGTGAAGATTCAATGAGGAAGCATCACAGCGTGCAAAAGAGTATTTTTTATGATTAAACGACAACCAATCATCGTGATGGCATTGGCCTTGTGTTCCCTTGGCGCCGCAGCACAGAGCGTGACTGTGGTGATGGAGAACGACCTTTCCCACAAATTCGGTGCCGACTATGTTCAGAGCATGACCTTCGAGCAGGTCTCCCAGGGTTCTGACCTCAAGGTAAACAGTCTGGGGACGGATGTTTACAGCGGCGGCAATGCTACTTTGACCTTCGACCTCTCGGACGGCGGCAAACTGGTCTGCGACCTCTACGGCCCCGCCGACACTCAGTATCTGCGCCCCGGAGAGTATGTGGTAACCAACACCAACCAGGGCAACCGCGTGGACATTTCCAGCTACTCCTATTATGAAAAGGAGGACGCCCGCACGGCCCTCGCTTCGGGTAGCCTGACAGTCTCGAACGAACAGAAGGTCTACACCATCGACGTGAACATCACCCTTGCCGACGGCCAGGAGGTAAAGACCCGATGGAGCGGGACGCTTCCCTCGGCAACATACTCCGAATATTTCGACCTCGTTCTTGACAAGGCCAAATACAACGAGAATCCCCAGGCGCCGGGCACTTTCTACATCTCTTTCAGCGACCCCGATTACTATATAGAGATGCCTCTGATATTCTTCAGCGGGGCAGATGCCACTACCCTGATGCCCGGCACATATATAGTTGGAGGCACCGGCGACATGACAGTGGCCGGGGGAGTCGTATCCATGTATCGCCCCAGCTCCAATCCCGCCATCACGGAGGGTATCGTCACCGTAGAGAAGAATGGCGACAAGTATGTGATGGATATGAATCTCCTCTTCGACGACGGTCGCCGTCCCCACTTCACATTGGATGCGGAGATAACGGGCACCCCGACTTTCACGGGCACTTCGTCGGCCCCGGCCCTGAAGCGTCCCGCCGGAGGCATTCGCAGTATCAACCTCAAATAAAAACAGGAACAGGATGAAAAAACATATCATAGCAGCCGCCGCGATGCTAATGACAGCGGCTTTCAGCGCCTCGGCCTACGACTACTCGCTGCAGGTGAACCTCAATGACGGCAAGCACGTTGAGTTCGAGTTTGCCTCTACTCCCGTGGCCACGTTCGCCGACGGCGAGATGACCGTCACCACGCATGGGCAGGAGAAGTACACATACGTCATCGCAAATGTACAGGACATGAAAATCCTGCGCAGCGGGTCGGGCATTTCCGGGGTAGCCGTTGACGGCACCAAACCCTCGTTCCGCATCGAGGGCGGAATCCTTTCGGGCGCCGGCGTGGCTCCGGGCTCCCAGGTAACGGTATTCAACACCTCGGGCATGACGGTGGCCGGAGCCAAGGCCGATGAGGCCGGAGCCTTCTCCCTGGCGCTCGACCCCCTGCCCAAAGGTGTTTACGTGGTAAGCGCCGCCGGTGTTCAGTTCAAATTCATTAAATAAGACCGCATCATGACAAAACATATCATTACAGTTATGGCACTGGCCGCCGCTATCTCTGCCGCGGCGCAGACCACTGAAAACCTGGTGATAGAGGAGACCAACGGAAACAAGACGACTCTCGCCACCTCCAGGATAGCGGGAGTGCTCTTCGAGGATGCACCCTCTTACACTAAGGCAGAATACATGCTGTCGGCGTCATACGCCACTATGGGCAGCAACGGCGTGTACACCATAGAGCTCGGCACCGACGAGCCCGACGAATACGGACAGCCTTCCACCGTTGGTGGCATGCAGGCATCGCTTCAGCTGATAGGCACTCCCAGCAGCGATAAGTACGATGCCGTGATTCCCGAAGGGTATTACCGTGTGGGACAGTCCACCAACCCCTTCACCATCAATATCAACAGCAGCGGTCTGCGCACACGCACCGCAGCGGGCGAAGACGGTGTCTCCTTCCAGATTTTCATGGACGGAACCGTGGACGTACGCCATGCCGCCAACGGGCAGTATGACATCCGCGTGGAGATGATTTCCATGGAGCAGCAGCCCGTTAACCTCCGCTACCGGGGTCCGATCGTTTTCACTACCTCACCTTCGGAATATGAATCCTTCACCGGTGACCAGAACGTAACCTTCACCGGCGCACAGGAACGTTACTACGGCAACTGGTTCCTCCCCCTGGCCGACGACGCCATGATGCAGTTCTACAGCGGAACATTCACTGAGGACGGTGTGCAGACTGAGGGATTCCGGCTCAACCTGGACACCTATATGCCTAAAAGCGCCGACCCCATGAATGTCAGGACCGCGCTCCCCGACGGCACTTACCGCATAGATACACGCACCTATGTCGTGAACAGCCGCACATACAATCCTTATACTTTCCGTGCCGGAGAGACCGTGGATTTCCTGGGTCAGATAGTGCAGACAGGCTCTTATCTGACAAAGCTCGACGAGAACGGCGTCCGCTACCTGGCTCTTATCCGCGCCGGCGAGTTTACCGTCAGCAACAACGGCAAGAAGGTGGCTTTCAACTTCACCGACGAGAACGGCAACAAGATTACCGGAACATACGAAGGCAATATAGTGGTAGCCAACTTCTGCGACAACGAGGAGAAAGAACCCAAACCGCCCTATTCCACACTGACAGGCGACCGTACCGTCTCCTTCGCCGACCAGGCTGCGGCACTTGTCTACAAAGAGCCGGAGACATTCGTGCTCGGATATGACACCTACGAGCTGTATGTGATGGACACCGCGGACATTCCCCATAAAGACGCCGTGCAGTTCACCATCCTCAAGAAGGAAGGCGAGGAACTCGGCAACGGTACCTATACCGTGGGCACTGGCTTCGGCGAGAACGTGATTCTCCCGGGACGCGTAGAGTTCACCGGCAATGTGATTTTCTCCTGGTACGGCGACAATGACTCGGCCGACGACGAAGGATACCAGTCGATCATGGCCCCGCTGACCGGCGGCACGCTCACCATCAGCGACGGCCCGACGCCGCGCACCAAGACCCTCACCTTCAATCTTACCGACGACGCAAACCTTAAAGGTGGCGCCTCCAACAAGATTACAGGCACCTGGACCGGCACCTACTTCATCTATGATGAAAACGACTACCAGGCTCCGTGTCTGAAACGTACCAAGTAACCGACCCCGACAACACGGCATAAGCCAAGAGGGTGCCTCCGCAAGGAAGCACCCTCTGATATGTTTATAAGCGGGAGATAGGCCGAATAGGCCCGATAACCGCAGCACACATCCTCCGCATCAGTAACATAAATAAATAACATAAGTCACATCAGTGACATCCTCCACATAAATAACATCCGCGGCAGCGGCACTCTCAGCACGACAGCGGCCGCTTCTGCCCGCGGATGCGCTTTACCTGCACAATGAGGAAAACCGTGGCAACGACAGCCGACATGAAGTCGCACACCGGAAAGCAGGCCCAAACGCCGTTAAGGCCCCAGACGGGCGGCAGGATGAGAAGCATCGGTATCATGAAGATAATCTGCCGCGTCAACGACAGGAACACGCTCTTGGCCGCCATGCCCAGCGACTGGAAGAAGTTCGTCACCACTATCTGGTAGCCCACTATCCAGAACATCAGCGCGGTGATGCGCAGGCACACCACGGCGCATGAAATCTGCGCGGCGTCTTGCATGAACATGGAGGCGATTGCCGCCGGGAACAGCACGCCGACGACCGAGCCGATGACCGTGACGACAGTGGCCGAGACGGCCGCTTTCTTCAGCGTGGAGAATAGCCGCGTAAAGTTGCCGGAGCCGTAGTTGTAGCCCAGGATGGGCTGCATCCCCTGGCAGATGCCTATGATGATGAAGACGAAGACGGTGACGTAGCGGTTGAAGACCACAACGGCGGCAATGGCGTTGTCTCCGCCGTAGCGAAGCAGCGAGTTGTTGATGATGGCGTTGACCACGGAGCCTGCCACGTTGATGAGGAACGGCGAAAGGCCGATGTAGATGATCGACTTGATGATGTCCCGGCGTATGCGGTAGATACCGCGCTCGAAGTGCACCTCGCTGTCACGCTTGAAGAAGTGGCGCATCACGAAGATGGCGGTGACGAGCATCGCTATGTCGGTGGCAATGGCGGCGCCGCGGATTCCCATCTTGAAGCCGAAGAGGAACGTCGGGGCCAGTACCAGGTTGATGGCTACTCCCAGCAGGTTGGTGTACATGGCCAGGCGCGGGTAGCCGGTGGCGCGCATCACGTTGTTGTAGGAGAAGGTGAGGTTCATCAGCACCATGCCCGGCAGCAGCCACATCAGGAACTCGTGGGCGTAGGGCAGCGTGTTGGGGGAAGCCCCGAAGAGCATCAGTATCTTGTCCAGGAACAGGGCGAAGACCGTGATGTAGGCCAGCCCTATGTAGATGGTCAGTTGCACCGAGTTGCCCAGGATGAGCTGCGCGCGGCGGTGGTCCTTCTGGCCCAGGACTATGGAGATGCGTGTGGCCGAACCGGCGCCTATGAGCATACCCAGCGCCGTGGCGAGGTTCATCACCGGGAAGGTCACCGCTATGCCGGCAACCACGTTGGGGTCGTCTATGGCGTGGCCGATGACCATCGAGTCGATGATGTTGTAGAGCGCCTGCACCACCATTCCCACTACGGCGGGGATGCTGTATTTGAAGAGCAGTTTCCCTACTGGACGGCTCCCGAGTTCCAGCATACGGCTTTTGTCGGCGGACTGTGTCAAGGCTCCAGGGTGTCGGATGAGTAGTTTGCGCGTATGTGTTTGCGGCGCCTGATGGCGAAGAGCCGGTTGCCTATGGGGCGTCCGAGGAGCAGTGCGGGAGCTATCTTCCAGCCGCGGGCGTCGCCGAGCAACCGGGCGCCGCGGCGGTAGTCGAAGGCTTCGAATAGCCAAATGGCCGTGAAGAGCACGACGGCGGCTATCGTCCCCACGAGGCTCGGGAGCGCGAGCAAAGCTCCGGCTATGCCGCAGAGTAGCGCCAGCCATTGGCAGACGGAACTTAAGCCGGCCAGCACGAAGGGGCGACGCGGCAGGAAGCGCGAGGTGAAGCGGCGGCGGTCGCGGCGGTTGTCGAAGAGGCGGTCCGTCTCCTCGCCGTAGCGAGGCGTAGGAGTGGCCTGGTCGCTGAACTCTACCGCCGTATTCTCCGGCGTTGCCACGGCGTTGATGAAGATGTCATCCTCGCCGTTCACCAGGTCGGCCGTGGCGGCGAAACCCTTGTTGGAGAAGAAGAGGGAGCGGCGGTAAGCCAGGTTCAGTCCGTCGCCGCGGAAGGGGAGGTTGCGTCGGGCTGCGTCCATCCATGCCGCCTCGGTCATCAGGAAGCTGAAGCGTCGGGATGCGCGGCCGCGCTTCGCGAGGTCGTCGAAGCATAGCTGCGAGCGCCCCAGCACCACGTCGGTGTGCGGGTTGAAGTGCGAGGCTATCGTGGAGAGCCACAGGTCGGAAGGCACGTCGCAGCGAGCCGAGGTGGTGAACAGCCATTCCCCGACGGCGGCTTTCGCGCCGATGGTGATGGCCAGTTTCTTGCGCGAAAGGGAATGCGAGCCCGGCGGATAGAAGCAGAAGCGCACGTGCGGCGACGTGTTGTCGGCGGGGTCTATGAAGCGCTCTTCCAGCACCTCGTTCTGTCGCGCCGAACCTTCGTGCACCAGTATGATTTCAAAGTCGGGATATTTCTGCCGGTGCATGGCCTGGAGGAATGCTTCCACGTTGACGTCCGAGTTCATCAGCGCGATGACCGAAAGCGAGGGGAGCGCCTCCCCCTCTTCGGGGACGCGCGGCTCCGGGATGCGCAGGCGCCGCATCGGCGCGAATCCTATGCGCCATGCCGCAATGGCCGCCACGAGCGCCAATCCGAGAAGCACCCATGCCGCCACCGGCAGTTCCAATGAAAATAATGTCATGACATGTCCTGTTTTATGGTTTCCCTCCCTGTGTTTATAACAATCCGGCGTGCCGTTTTATTGCGCCCGGCACGCCGCAAGACCGAAAATTCTACTGTCCCGTACCCCTTCGGGCCGCTAAAATTCGGAGAAGAACTTCGGCTTGATGACTATTCCCGCGCGCAGCCGCGAGTGGAACTGGTTGTAGTCGAGCAGCGACTCTCCGTAGCCGTTGTAGTATTGCAGGAAGAAGTACTGGTTGGATTTCTTGTGGAAACGCCATGAGAACTCGAATATGGTGTTGAAGTTGAGATTCCAGCCCTTGCGCTTCACGAATGTGATGTCCCAGATGAACTTGCGGTCCAGGGTGGCTATCTCCACGCCGGTCTGGTAGATGCCGCAATAGTTCAGGATGTCGCGGTTATTCTGCCCGTCGATTATGGGAATCCACACCTTGCCGTGCACCATAATCCACGGGTCTATGAGCACGGAGCCGCCGATGGAGATGCGGTTCCAGGAGCGCGACTGTATGGAGTCGCGTCCGTTGCTCTCATGTTCGAGCAGCAGCGTCAGCTTCCCCACGTAGCGGTCTTTGTTGAAGAAAGGCTTGCTCCACCCTAAGCCGGGGTTGAAGTTGAGGTCGTGCATCGGCAGGGATTTCTCGAACACGTTCCAGAAGGTCTTCTGCGTGTACATCAGGAAGATGTAGGTGTGCCACGGAAGCACGGAACGTGTGAGTTTCTGGGCTATTGAAATCTGGAATTTAACGTCCGAGTTGGTACGCGAAGGTTTCTGCACCCCTACCGTGGTTCCTACGGTGAAATAGTTGTCCTTGTAGAGGCCGAAGTATGGGCCGTTGTCAAACTCCCGGCGCAACGAGTCCACATAATTGGTCTGGTTCTCCGCCGGGACGAGCTGCGCCCGGAGTGGCGGCAGTGCCGTGACGGCCAATATGATGAGCAGAAGTATACGCTTCATAGTGTAGTTGTCTATAGCTTAAATCGGGTGCAAAATTACTAAAAAACCGTCACGTTTAAAAGCCTGTTTCGCAAATCGCACACAAAATCCGAAAATTATCCGACAGATTTAATTGTATATGTCGGAGGATATTGCTACTTTTGTAACCGTTTTTCGGGACGTCCGTACAACGATTCGGCTTCCGGCAACGTTTCAAGAGAAGATATGATAGACTTCACACCCATAGCCCGTCGGTTGCTGTGCCCTAAGGCGGCACGCACCTCGCTGTATCCGGGACGCGTCGAGGCGCTGCAGCGCGCAGAGCTCACGGCCCTGATGCGTCGCCTCGCCATGACCGCTTACGGGCGTCGCCACGGGGTGGCGGAAGCTCCCGCTCCGGCATCAGTTTACGAACGGCTGCTTGCTCTGCCCGTGGTGGATTATGAGGAACTGCGCCCCGAGGTGATGCGTATGATAGGAGGGGAGAAGGATGTGCTCTGGCCCGGACGCTGCCGCTACTTCGCGCAGTCGTCCGGTACCTCCGGCGGCAAGTCGAAATACATACCCGTGACCGCCGCATCGCTTCAGCGCAACCATTACCGGGGGGCAGGCGACAGCGTGGGCCACTACCTGCTCTCCAATCCCGGGAGCCGCATGTTCTCCGGCAAGGGGCTGATACTCGGCGGCAGTTTCGCCAACGAGGTGCCCTCTGCGGCTATGGCTCCCGGTGTGAAGATAGGCGACCTCTCTGCCACGCTCATCGACCGTATCCCTTTCGGCGCCGGACTCTTCCGCATCCCCGACAAGAGGATTGCCCTGATGCCTGACTGGACCGAGAAACTCCCGCAACTGGCACGTGCGGCCATGGACGAGGATGTCACCAACCTCTCCGGGGTGCCGTCGTGGTTTCTCGGGGTGATACGCGAGGTGTTGGAACTCAAGGGGTGCGAACGCGCAACCGACGTGTGGCCCAACCTCGAAGTCTTCTTCCACGGAGGGATAGCCTTCGGCCCTTACCGCGATGAATACCGCTCGCTCTGCGACCCTGCGAAGATGCACTATATGGAGACCTACAACGCCTCGGAGGGTTTTTTCGCATATGCCACCACACCGGGAGCGGGGCGTATGCAATTGCTGCTCGATGGCGGCGTGTTCTACGAGTTCGCGCCTCCCGGCGGAGGCGACCCCGTGCCGGCATGGCAGGTGCGGGAGGGAAAAGTCTATGAGATGCTGATAACGGCGGCCAACGGCCTGTGGCGCTACCGCCTGGGCGACACCGTGCGCATTGAAGACGCCGATAGGATGCTCATTACCATAGCGGGGCGCACCAAATCGTTCATCAATGCCTTCGGCGAGGAGGTGATGGAATATAACGCCGACGCCGCCATCTCGGCCGCTGCCGCCGCCACCGGAGCGCGGATACGCAATTATACCGTGGCACCCGTCTATGCAGCCGCCGGCAGGCGCGGCCGCCACCAATGGGTGATAGAATGGATAACGCCCCCCGCCGACGCCGCCCGTTTCGCAGAAGTGCTCGACGCCACGTTGCAGAGCGTCAACTCCGACTATCAGGCCAAGCGCAGCCATTCCCTCTTCCTCGACCCTCCGTTGGTCACCACCGTTCCGGAAGGGACCTTCGACCGCTGGCTCGCCACCCACGGCAACGGCCGACTCGGGGGACAGCGCAAAATACCGCGCCTCTCCAACGACCGCAAAATCCTCACCGACCTCGGCCTGTGAGCGCATGTAGTCTTAGCTAAGATAGCAAAAACAGCTAAGGCGCCTATTCTAAGGGAGTGCCCGGGTTAGAATTTGCGGAAGGTGAAAGTGGTGCCTTGGCTTTCGGGGGTGGGGACGTATAGGAGTTCGAGGCGACGGCCGTCGAGGCGCAACACCTGCAGCTCGCATTGCGCGGGGAGGCCGAGCAGCGGTTCGCCGTATTGCGTGTCCGTGTCCGGAAAGTCGAGGAACAGCGTGTTGTCGTCCAGACGGTAGTTGCCGAATCGGTTGTCCATGCGGTGGCCGGACAAGGTCATGGACATGTGGATGGTAGAGTTTTGGAAATTCCAGTCCACGGAGCATCCTTGGGGTACTTCATGGCCTTCGGTGTCTCCGGTGACGGAGACGAGCTTCCAGTTGCCGAAGAGCGGGCCGATGTCGCCGTTGTTGTGAGTGCAGCCGCCAAGTGTCAGCATCACCAGCGCAATGAGCGGGAGGAGGAATCCCCGTGCGGTCTTATTTTCCATTGTGTTTTTTCTTGAAGGTGAACGTGCCGGAGTAGGTGAGGGATACGCGGGCGCCGAAGGAGTTGCCGTATAGCGAGCCGTGGGTTCCGGCCAGTTGTGCCGTGACGGCGAGTTGGGGGACGGCGCGCGGCGTCCATGAGGCGGCGGCGCTCCACGAGGTGTCGTGGCGGCGGTGCGGTGCCGGAATCTTGGGCGTCCCCCACGAGGTGCGCTGCGAGAATAGAAGCTCGTAGTTCCATCCGGCGGCCGGAGTTCCGGATATTCCTATATGGTAGCCCCGGAGGCGGTTGTCCAGGAATGCCGGGTAGCCGTCGAGGTTATAGGCCGGGCTTTTCACGAAGGGCGAACCCATGGACATGCCGTAGTTGGCCCAGCCGTCGTAGGCGAAGTTGTTGTAGTAATCATCGGCGCCGGTGGCTTCGCCGGGAATGCCGGTGCCGGGAAAGTCGCCCGGCGCCCAGTGCATGGGGCCGCTCTGGTTGGTTAAGTCGATGTATTCCACCGTAGCGCGGTCTATCCACTGCGGAGTGGCGGCGGAGTATGAGAGTCCCCACACGCCGTCCCAGCCGTTGAGTTTGCCGATGCCGGAGCCGTCTTCCCACGGCCACTGGAAGTAGGCCGTCAGGCAGTGGCCCTGCGGCAGGCGCCAGCGCAGCGAGGCGTCCCAGGAGCCGAGCGAGTTGCCGTCGTAGTATTCGCTGCCTTCGCCGCGGCTGGGAACGAGCACTTTCAGGAATTGCTTTAGGCCGCCTTTCATCTTGTGCTCCTCTATCATCTTGCCGTCAAGGTATATGCGGCGGGTGCCTCCGAACTGCGCGGCGTGTTGCAGACCGACGGTGAAGGCGAGCGGCTGCCGGTCGGCCACGCGGAAGTAGAGGCGCTTGTGGTGCATCAGAGTGCCGGTGGTGACGAAGTCGGAATAGTAGTTGAACTGCTTTTCGAGCCAGCGGGAATCGGTGAATTTGCCGTAAGCCACGTCGGCCATCACCTGCAGCCATCCGCGGGTAAGCGGCACGTCCTGGAAACGGACGAAGCCGAGGCGCACCTGCGGCACGGGGCGCGCGTTGTCGCTGTATACGAGGTCTCCGCTTCCGAGCGCCGGGAAGATGGAGAATGTGTTTTCCCACAGTCCGGCCTGTAGCAGCAGGGAGCGCCATTTTACCGAGCCGTAGAGTTGCTGCAGATGCACGGGCGAGGGCCGCAGGTCATGCTTCCCCCACTTGTCGCCGTCGGTGAGCCAGCGCCCGTATTCCACGCCACTGAGGTAACCGGCCACCAGGTCGGCTCCGAAGCTGTAGGCGAAGCGTCGGCTGTCGTCGCGGTCGCGGTGTGCCCCGATGCGCGCGGCGCTAACGTAGGGGGACACCCAGAGGGTGCCGTCGCGGCGCGACGAGAGGTAATAGGGGGCGGTCTTGCCGTCGGAGGCCTGCATCAGCAGTGAGCCGGAATAGTCTATGGCGTAGCCTTGTTCGGTGCCGGACCCGGTGCATGGCGCTATGGGGTCGGCGGCGCAACAGCGGCCTTGCGCGGCGGCGTTGACGGAGATGGCGGCGACGATCGCTGACGCGAACAGGAGGCGTTTACTGGACATGGTAGGTGTCGATATGTCGGCGTTTTTTTTCCTCGAAAATCTCGGAAATCTTGAAGAAGATGCCGCTTTCCTCCACTTCGCCGAACTCGTGGTTGATGGCCGTGCCGAACATGCGCATCGTGGGCGACAGCGACATATAGGCGTTCACCAGAGGGGGTATGTTGAGGGCGTGGGCCCGAATCTCGGCGTTGAGCGCCTTGTAGTCTTCCTTGAAGGAGTCGCCCTTGATAACGGAGGCGAGCCATTGCGGCGAACTGGTGATTTCAAGCGGCTCGATGGGGCGCACAAGTTCTTCGGGGTCAGGGAAATGTGTGTTGAGGAAGTAGAGCAGCAGGTCGCGGCATTCGCGGCTGTATTCGGGATACATCGTCACCTTGCCGAAGAGGTATTCTATCTGCGGATACTTCACTGTGAGGGCGCCGAGTCCGTCCCAAAGGTTGTCCAGGGCGTAGATGGCTTTCGGCTTGGTGCGGGTGGACTGGTAGTAGGGTGCCACGAACGAGCGGCCGAGTTCCAGCGTCTTGGGAAGGTAGTAGTCGAGGAACTGACGGGAGAAACGGAACATGTGTGCCGTGGCGATGCGCGGGGTGCCATCCGGCTCGCGGTGCATCTCCTCGCCGAGCAGGAAGCGGTAACCTCCGATGATTTCGCGGTCCACGGGATCCCACACTATGAGCTGGCGGCAGGGACGCTCCATGGTGTCGAAGTCGTCGATGTCGCAGGCTTTGCCGGTGCCCCCTCCGCCGTCGCGGAAGGCCAGCTCGCGCAGACGCCCTATCTCGCGCATGGTCTGCGGCTGATGGTGCGCGTCGATGACATATATCCGGTTTCCGCCTTTGTTCGACTCCCTGAGCAGGCACTCCTCGGTGAGTTCGCGGATTATTTCCTCTCGGTCTATCTTGTTTATTATCTGCTCCATAGATTATGACGGGGAAGGCGTGCGGCTATCTGGGGAGAGACGGAAAGAGGACTTGCGCACGCACAAGTGACTTCATAATTAGCTGATTTAAACGCAAAGTTACGAAAAACCTCCGACCCCCGCAACTTTGCCAAAGGAAAAAACACCCCGGCCTCCGTTTTTGCCATGTATAAACAAGAAAAGACCGGCATGGCGGCCGGTCTTTGTATGGGTAGAGGGCGGGTCGTTGTCAGAGGATAACCTTTACGGAATGGCTTCCGGCACGCACGATGTAGATTCCCTTTGCGCCAAGGGCGATGGGGGAGTCGGCTGCACCGTTGTAGACCATGCGGCCGTCGGTGCTGAAAATCTGCACGTTGTCGACACCCGTTACGGTGACGGTGCCGTTGGTAGCTGTTACCGTGGGAGCGTCGGTGTCGGCGGCGATACCGTCGATGCCGCTCGAGGAGCCTTCACCAACCTTTATCATGGGCTTGTTCATGGCGCTCATGAAGCGGATGGTGGTCAACTGGCGGTAGTCGTCGTAGTCCTCGCGAGAGGCGAGCACCTGATAACCGACTGTCTTGTCGTTGGCATTGTCGCCGGTAGTGTCGATGGTGTATTCTTTCGAGCCGTCGGTTATGCGGTGCATGTCGGCCGGATAAGTGATGGTCTCGCCGGCTTTCATGTTTACTGTAGCCTTGAAGGAGTCTATCCACAGTGCGCTGCGGCCTGTGCCATAGAAGCATACGCGTGTGCGGTTGAGTTCCTCGAAAGGATAAAGCACATCTTCGTAAGATTTGAATCTGTCGCTCGTAAGGTCTTCGTGAAACACGTCGCACTCCAGGTTGGGTTTGTAGTCATAGTTGTTTTCGGACCACCAGTCGGTGCTGTAATTGTAGATTACATAGCCGCCGGAAACGGAGATGGCTTCATTGGCCATGTCTGCCTGAATAGTGATGTTGGGGTCTGAAAGGTTGCTCAGGTCGTAGTCCGGCGAGATGATGTAGGCACCGCCGAAGATGTCGTCGTTGTCAGCGCCGGGATAGTAGTTGAAGGTGTCTATGCCCATTGCACCGTTCATGTACTGGGGGTATTTTACGTACCATCCGGCATTGTCCGGAAGATAGTCCCAGATGGCGCCGCGCTCTTCATGTTTGGTGAGAGTGCCCGTGGATTCGATATAGTCGAAGTTGCTTTGGCCGAGCACGAAGGTTTCGTCGGCAGTGGCGGTGTGCTGTTTGAAAACGATGACGTGGAAGATGGGGCTGGGAGCGTCTTCGCTCTCGAAAGTCCAGGTTACTTTCACGTTGCCGTCGTTGACGGTCGATTCACAAACCGGCGTAGGCAACACGAGGACAGCCGAAGCGAGGCTGCTGGCTCCGATTAGCATGGATAAAGTAAGGAAAATTGATTTCATACAAGTTGTTTAAGAATGTTAGTATTATCTGAGAAAGTGTGTGTAGGAATGCTCCGGAACGGAACTTTAAGAATCCGCATTTCAGTTGCGAAAAGCAAAATTCAAACTGCCGTTTTCCGGAATTGAAATTCCACGCTGCAAATGTAGTAAAAGATTTTCAATTATCAATTATACAAATGTTAAAAATAGTTTATTTTTTGAATTAGGCTGTCTTCAAAGATGCCGAAATTACCGTTGAACGGGGGCGCCTTGGCTATGAAAATACGCGGTTTCAGCATATTATCTCTTGCAAAGTTAAGTAAGTGTTCAAATTAAACACATATCAGGAACGCCGGCATTTTTGAGCGATT
>OJRI01000407.1_pt1 | contig 31877 bp, 22 predicted proteins | sample 1599151 | NCBI WGS metagenome assembly OJRI01 (sample SAMN03922457, study PRJEB24848) | human gut metagenome | isolation source: stool sample | host: Homo sapiens | place: Germany | collected 2009-11
GACTGTAAATCTGCTGGTTTATACCTTCGGTGGTTCGAATCCATCTTCGCCCACACGGAACGATGCGGAAGTAGCTCAGTTGGTAGAGCATTAGCCTTCCAAGCTAAGGGTCGCGAGTTCGAACCTCGTCTTCCGCTCAAAAAATATCAAATGCCTATGTAGCTCAGGGGTAGAGCACTTCCTTGGTAAGGAAGAGGTCGCGGGTTCAAATCCCGCCATCGGCTCCACAGACTCCCCATTAGGGGAGTCTTTTCAAACGATTTATCATTTAATCAAAATAACACAAGTTATGGCTAAAGAACATTTCGAAAGAACCAAACCGCATGTCAACATCGGTACTATCGGCCACGTTGACCATGGTAAGACCACCCTCACCGCAGCCATCACAAAGGTGCTCGCTGAAAAAGGTCTTTCTGAAGCTCGTTCGTTCGACTCTATCGACAACGCTCCCGAAGAGAAAGAGCGTGGTATTACTATCAACACTGCACACGTAGAATACGAAACAGCTAACCGCCACTACGCTCACGTAGACTGCCCGGGACACGCTGACTACGTTAAGAACATGGTTACCGGTGCCGCTCAGATGGACGGTGCTATCATCGTGGTTGCAGCTACCGACGGTCCGATGCCCCAGACACGTGAGCACATCCTGCTCGCCCGTCAGGTGAACGTTCCCCGTCTGGTTGTTTTCATGAACAAATGCGACATGGTAGACGACCCCGAAATGCTCGAGCTCGTTGAAATGGACATGCGTGACCTCCTGTCACAATACGAATACGACGGCGACGAGACTCCCGTCATCCAAGGTTCCGCTCTCGGCGCCCTCAACGGCGAACCCCAGTGGGTTGAGAAAGTTATGGAACTCATGGATGCTGTCGATAACTGGATTCCCCTGCCCCCGCGCGATGTGGATAAACCTTTCCTTATGCCTGTCGAGGACGTATTCTCCATCACAGGTCGTGGTACGGTTGCCACCGGTCGTATCGAAGCCGGTCGCGTGAAAGTAGGTGACGAAGTTCAGATCCTTGGCCTCGGTGCCGACAAGAAGTCTGTTGTTACCGGCGTTGAGATGTTCCGCAAGATCCTCGACGAAGGTGAAGCCGGCGATAACGTTGGTCTGCTCCTCCGCGGTATCGACAAGAACGAAATCAAACGTGGTATGGTTGTCTGCCACCCGGGTCAGGTTCAGCCCCACGACCACTTCAAGGCTCAGGTTTATATCCTGAAGAAAGAAGAGGGCGGCCGTCACACTCCGTTCCACAACCACTATCGTCCCCAGTTCTACATCCGTACACTCGACGTGACCGGTGAGATCAAACTCCCCGAAGGTGTAGAGATGGTTATGCCCGGCGATAACGTTGAAATCGACGTTAAGCTCATCACTCCGGTAGCTTGCGACGCAGGTCTTCGTTTCGCTATCCGTGAAGGTGGCCGCACCGTTGGTTCGGGTCAGATTACCCAGGTATTCGACGACTAATCGAATCGCAGCGTCTTAGCCCGCCCCGAGGCAGGTGATAAGATAAACACAAAACAGCGGGGCTTCGCCCACAGTGAATGGTGAAAGCCCCGCTACATACGGGAATAGCTCAGTCGGTAGAGCACTGGTCTCCAAAACCAGGTGTCGGGAGTTCGAGCCTCTCTTCCCGTGCAAACAGGACAGAAAATGAAATTAGTAAAAGATATAAAGGAATCTTATAACGAACTCGTTTATAAGGTTTCTTGGCCGACTCAAAAACAGCTGGTCAACAGCGCCATGCTCGTGTTGATAGCTTCCATCATCATCGCAGCTTTCATATGGGTTGTTGACTGGGTGTTCAACCGTTTAATGGAGTTAATCTACAGTCTCAGTTTCTAATCATTACAGTAGACATCAATGGCTGACGAAATGACCGGGGCAGACGTTCAGAACGCTGCCGGCACACAGAATGTGAAGCGAGGTTGGTTTGTATTGCGTGCCATCTCAGGCAAGGAAGCGAAAGTCAAGGAAATCCTTGACGCCGCCATCCGCAACACCGACCTCGGACGTTACGTATTCCAAGTCTTGATTCCTACTGAACCGGTTTATCAAACTCGCAATGGCAAGAAGGTGCTCAAGCAGCGCACTCTCTATAGCGGGTATGTTTTTGTGGAATGCCGTCTGGTAAAGACAGAGACCCGCGGCAAGGAGGGTAGTACCACCGTTTTCTACAAACTGCCCGGAGAGGTGCAGTACGAGTTGCGCAACACCACCAATGTCATTGACTTCCTGCGTGGACGGGCCAAGAACTCGGAACCCGAGATGCTGCGCGAGAAGGAGGTGATGAGAATGTTGGGAGCCGCCGATAACCTCATGGAAATGCAGGAAACCGACGGCGAGAACTTCATGCCCGGCGAACACGTTAAGGTTACCTTCGGTGCCTTCAACGGCTTCCGCGGCGAGGTCAAGGAGGTTAATCAGGACCGTAAGAAACTTAAGGTCGAGATTAAGATTTTTGACCGTATGGTTGACCTTGAGTTGGAAAACTCCCAAGTGGAAAGGGAATAAGTGTCGATGTTGTTACGCTTCGATACCGTGTTCTCTGATTTAAACAACATTAAAACAAACAGAAATGGCAAAAGAACTTGCTGGACAGATTAAATTGCAGATTAAAGGCGGAGCTGCAAACCCTTCGCCGCCCGTAGGTCCCGCACTGGGTTCCAAGGGTATCAATATCATGGAATTTTGCAAGCAATTCAATGCCCGCACTCAGGATAAGGCCGGAAAGGTACTTCCCGTGGTCATCAGCTACTATTCGGACAAGAGCTTCGACTTCATTGTCAAGACTCCCCCGGTAGCAGTGCAGCTTAAGGAAGCAGCCAAAATAAAAAGCGGCTCGGCACAGCCCAACCGCACCAAAGTAGCCGAAATCACCTGGGAACAGGTCAAGACAATTGCCGAAGACAAAATGCCTGACTTAAACTGTTTCACTGTGGAGTCTGCTATGCGTATGGTAGCCGGCACCGCGCGCAGCATGGGTATAACTGTCAAGGGTGCATTCCCTGAATCAAACTAAAAATCTTCAAGCAAAATGAGTAAACTGACAAAAAATCAAAAGTTGGCTTTGTCGAAGATTGAACCTGGGAAAGCTTACACTTTAGCAGAGGCTGCCGAAAAGGTTAAGGAAATCACCTACACCAAATTCGATTCCTCTCTTGACATAGACGTCCGTCTGGGCGTTGACCCCCGCAAGGCCAACCAGATGGTGCGCGGCGTCGTTTCCCTGCCCCACGGCACCGGTAAACAGGTACGCGTCCTGGTGCTTTGCAACCCTGACGCCGAGGCTGCTGCTAAAGAGGCCGGCGCCGACTATGTAGGTCTCGACGAGTATATCCAGAAGATTAAAGGCGGCTGGACCGACGTTGACGTCATCATCACCCAGCCTGCCATCATGGGTAAGATCGGTCCCCTCGGTCGCATCCTCGGTCCCCGCGGACTTATGCCTAACCCCAAGAGCGGTACAGTGACCATGGATGTCGCCAAGGCCGTCAAGGAAGTTAAGCAGGGTAAGATTGACTTCAAGGTTGACAAGACCGGCATCGTCCATGCCTCCATCGGCAAGGTAAGCTTCTCACCGGAAGCCATGACCGACAATGCCCGCGAATTCATCAACACTCTGATAAAACTCAAACCGGCCACTGCCAAGGGTACCTATATCAAGAGCATTTATCTTTCGTCGACCATGAGCCCCGGCGTAAAGGTTGACACCAAATCAATCGCAGAATAACCCTGTAAACCGACTTAGATATGAAAAAGGAAGATAAAGCTATTATCATAGAGAAGATAGGGAAAACCATCGGCGAATACAGCTGCCTCTATCTTACCCAGACCGCAGGGCTTAACGCAGAGAAGACAAGCGCACTGCGCCGCGAGTGCTTCAAAAGCGATGTCAAGATGATGTGTGTGAAGAACACGCTTCTGAAAATCGCCCTCGAAGCTGCAGAAATCGATTACTCGGGTCTGTATGACACACTCCACGGCGAAACTACCCTCATGCTCAGCAACACAGGCAACGCTCCTGCCAAGCTGATCAAGAAATTCCGTCAGAAAGACGAAACCCTTCCGATGCTCAAAGGAGCGTTCGTTGAAGAGACAGTATACATCGGTGAGGACCAGTTGGAGACCCTCGCCCATATCAAGAGCAAGAACGAACTCATCGCCGACGTCATCGGACTTCTCCAGTCGCCCGCGAAGAACGTTATCAGCGCTCTCCAGTCAGGTGGCAACAAGCTGCATGGCATCCTCGAAACTCTCTCCAACAAGTAAAATTCACATCGTAAAAAAACAAAAAAACAAATACTACAATGGCAGATTTGAAAGCATTTGCAGACCAATTGGTTAACCTGACCGTAAAAGAAGTAAACGAACTGGCCCAGATCCTCAAAGAAGAGTACGGCATCGAGCCCGCCGCAGCAGCAGTAGCAGTAGCAGCAGGTGGCGCAGCCGGTGGCGAGGCTGTTGAAGAAAAATCCAATTTCGACGTAGTTCTGAAGGCTCCGGGCGCTTCGAAACTCGCTGTCGTTAAGCTCGTGAAAGAGCTCACAGGTCTCGGCCTGAAAGACGCTAAAGCTCTCGTTGACGGCGCTCCCGGCATTGTTAAGGAAGGTCTCCCCAAAGCTGAAGCCGAGGGCATGAAGAAACAGCTCGAAGAGGCAGGCGCAGAAGTTGAACTCAAATAATACAGCTCCCTGCTGAAAAATAGGTTAAGAACGACTGCGCACGCACGCGTTCTTAACCTTTTTTCTCTAATTCCTTTGCTTCGCTTCTCCACGAGTGTCATTGGTATCCCGGCTGGTTCGGACTTAAGAAGCGGCGGGTAATATTCCGAGCGATTTCCAAACCAACTAAAATGATACTGCCGCTGCGGCCTTATGACGTAAGTAAATTCTCGGCGCAACGCATATTCGGAGAAATCACTCATACTTGGTCAGCAATCTTATTGGTAGTGTAAGCCTCGGGAAGTAAGACCATGGAAAATTCGATAACTGCGGTTGGCAGACAGGAATGCTTCAGGTAAAGGAACTTTAAGAGGAATTAAGAAACCGTAACTCTAATTGGCATGTAATTTATACTGACAGAGACCCTGCATTGGCTCAGTATGTCCGTATAGGTTATAGGCCTTTGCGTGAATAGTGGACAATAATCTCCGCATATAGCGCTAATATCGGCAGAATCCAAGGCATTATTCGATTAGTTTTTCTCATCAGAAAAGGTTTTTCTTCAATAAGATGTCGTAAGATTCCCCCCTATGCGACCCGGGCCCGGGCTTTACCTGTGTCGATTGCAAGTCGCTACACCTATACCCTCCGCACGGCAGCCTCTCTTCGTCCGGAGACATATAGAGGTATTCAGCCGGAAGGTAATCCTCCGAACGGATAAATTCCGGAAGTGAAAACTCATGAAGATATTCTCTCGCCTCGAAAATAACACTCTCATCCTCGACACCGCGGCCAGTCTGCGGTGAAACAACCCAAAACCTACCCAAATGTCAGTCAAAACAACCGATAAACCGCGTGTAAATTTTGGCACAGTCAAGAATCCGCTCCCATATCCGGATTTCCTTGAGGTGCAGCTCGAATCGTTCCGTGATTTTCTCCAGTTGGACACACCCCCCGAGTCGCGCAAGAACCAGGGGCTTTATAAGGTGTTCGCCGAGAACTTCCCCATAGCAGATACCCGGAACAATTTCGTGTTGGAGTTTTTGGATTACTATATCGACCCGCCGCGCTACACCATAGCAGAGTGTCTGGAGCGCGGACTCACGTATAGTGTACCTCTGAAAGCTAAGTTGAAGCTGTTCTGCACCGACCCCGACCATGAAGATTTCGACACCGTTATCCAGGATGTTTATCTGGGTCCGATTCCCTACATGACAGAGCAGGGTACGTTTATCATCAACGGAGCCGAGCGCGTCATCGTGTCGCAGCTACACCGTTCGCCCGGTGTCTTCTTCGGCCAGAGCATCCACGCCAACGGCACAAAGCTCTACTCGGCGCGTATCATACCGTTCCGCGGCTCCTGGATAGAGTTCGCCACCGACATCAACAACGTGATGTACGCCTACATCGACCGTAAGAAGAAGCTCCCCGTAACCACGCTGCTGCGTGCCATCGGCATGGAGAGCGACAAGGAGCTCCTCGAAATCTTCGACCTCGGCGAAGAAGTGCGCGTCAACAAAACCAATCTCAAGAAATACAAAGGCCGCGAGCTGGCCGGTAACGTAACCAAATCGTATCTCGAAGACTTCACCGACGAGGATACCGGCGAGGTCGTATCCGTTGAACGCAACGAGATACTGCTGAACCGTGGCATCGAGCTTACCGACGAGGTGATAGACGAAATCCTCGAAACGGGCGTAAGCTCAATCATGGTGAAACGCGAGGACGCCAGCAACACCGACGCCTCCATCATTTTCAACACCCTCGACAAGGACCCCTCGAACTCCGAACGCGAGGCGGTGCAGCACGTCTATCGTCAGTTGCGCAACGCCGAGCCGCCGGATGACGCTTCCGCACGCGAGGTCATACAGAACCTCTTCTTCTCCGAGAAGCGCTACGACCTGGGCGAAGTGGGACGTTACCGCATCAACAAAAAGCTCAATCTCGACACGTCTCCCGACGTCAAGGTGCTTACCCGCGAGGACATCATCTGCATCATCAAGCACCTCATAACCCTCATCAACGCCAAGGCAGAGGTCGATGATATCGACCACCTCTCCAACCGCCGCGTCCGCACCGTAGGAGAGCAGCTCTACAACCAGTTCGGAGTGGGGCTGGCACGTATGTCGCGCACCATCCGCGAGCGCATGAACGTGCGTGACAACGAGGTGTTCACCCCCATCGACCTCATCAACGCCAAGACCATCTCGTCGGTCATCAACACCTATTTCGGCACCAATGCGCTGTCGCAGTTCATGGACCAGACTAACCCGCTGGCCGAGATGACGCACAAGCGCCGTATGTCGGCCCTCGGTCCCGGCGGTCTGTCGCGTGAGCGCGCGGGCTTCGAGGTGCGGGACGTGCACTACACCCACTACGGGCGCCTTTGCCCTATCGAGACCCCTGAAGGCCCGAATATCGGCCTTATTTCCTCGCTCTGCGTCTACGCCAAAATCAATAACCTCGGCTTCATCGAGACCCCTTACCGCAAAGTCACCGACGGCGTGGTGGATCTCGACAACAACGATGTCATCTACATGACGGCCGAAACAGAGGAGGGCAAGACCATAGCACAGGGCAACGCCCCGCTCAACGACGACGGCAGCTTCATCAACAATAAGGTGAAGGCACGCCGCGAGGCCGACTTCCCCATCGTGCAGCCGGATCAGATTGACCTCATGGACGTGGCTCCTATCCAGATAGCCTCCATCGCGGCTGCCCTCATCCCGTTCCTGGAGCACGACGACGCCAACCGCGCGCTCATGGGTTCGAACATGATGCGCCAGGCTGTGCCCCTGCTGCGCAGTGAGGCCCCCATCGTCGGCACCGGCATCGAAGAGCAGCTTATCAAGGATTCCCGCACGCAGATTATGGCCGAAGGCCCGGGCGTGATAGAATACGTGGACGCAAGCGTTATCCGTATCTGCTACGACCGCACCGAAGACCAGGAGTTTGTATCATTTGAGTCGCCCGTCAAGGAATACCGTCTGCCCAAATTCCGCCGCACCAACCAGGGGACGACCATCGACCTTCGCCCCATCTGCGAGGCCGGTCAGCGCGTGGAGAAAGGGGACATCCTCACCGAAGGCTACTCCACCGAGAAAGGGGAGCTGGCCCTGGGCCGCAACCTGAAGGTGGCATTCATGCCCTGGAAGGGTTACAACTATGAGGACGCCATCGTGCTCAACGAGCGTATGGTTCGCGAGGACATCCTTACCTCAATGCACGTGGACGAATACACCCTGGAGGTCCGCGAAACCAAACGCGGTATGGAAGAGCTTACCAGCGACATCCCCAACGTCAGCGAAGACGCTACGAAGGACCTCGACGAGCGCGGCATCATCCGCGTCGGCGCGCACGTAGTGCCCGGCGACATCATGATCGGTAAGATTACCCCGAAAGGGGAGAGCGACCCCACCCCGGAGGAGAAACTGCTCCGCGCCATCTTCGGCGACAAGGCCGGCGACGTCAAGGACGCCTCCCTCAAGGCCTCGCCCTCGCTCAAGGGCGTGGTAATTGGCACGAACCTCTTCAAGCGCGCCGAGAAACCCAAGAACGGCCGCCGCGGCGCCAACGCCGAACTCGAACAGCTCGACACCGATTATGCAACACGCCAGAAGGAACTGCTCAACATCATGGTGGGCAAGATGCACACTCTGCTCGACTCCATGACCTCTGCAGGCGTCAAAGACTTCATCGGCGTGGACATCATAGAGAAAGGGCGCAGCTTCTCGGAGGTAAACTTCGAGAGCATCGACTACGAAACCATCAACCTCAGCAACTGGACCGATGACGAGCGCATCAACGGCATGGTGGCAGACCTGATCACCAACTATATGCGCAAGTCCAAGGAGATAGACAGCGAGCTGCGCCGCAAGAAGTTCGACATCACCATCGGCGACGAACTTCCCTCCGGCATCATGCAGATGGCCAAGGTCAGCATCGCCAAGAAGCGTAAAATCGGCGTCGGCGACAAGATGGCCGGCCGACACGGCAACAAGGGTATCGTCAGTCGCGTAGTACGCCAGGAAGACATGCCGTTCCTCGAAGACGGTACTCCGGTCGACATCGTACTGAACCCGCTGGGTGTGCCTTCGCGTATGAACCTCGGCCAGATATTCGAGACCGTACTCGGCTGGGCCGGACGCGAACTCGGCGAGAAATTCGCGACACCGATTTTCGACGGCGCCTCGCTCGACGACCTCAACGAATGGACCGACAAGGCAGGGCTGCCGCGCTACGGCAAGACTTACCTCTACGACGGCGGCACCGGCGACCGCTTCGACCAGCCCGCTACCGTAGGTGTCATCTACATGCTGAAACTCGGCCACATGGTCGAGGACAAGATGCACGCCCGCAGCATCGGTCCGTACTCCCTCATCACGCAGCAGCCGCTCGGCGGTAAGGCACAGTTCGGCGGCCAGCGCTTCGGAGAGATGGAGGTCTGGGCGCTCGAAGCCTTCGGCGCCGCCCACATCCTCCAGGAAATACTCACCATCAAGAGCGATGACGTGGTGGGACGTTCCAAGGCCTACGAAGCCATCGTGAAGGGCGACCCGATGCCCGAACCCGGAATCCCCGAATCGCTCAACGTGCTCCTGCACGAGCTCCGCGGTCTCGGCCTCAGCATTACGCTCGACTAAAATAAAATATGCCGCCTGTCGGTTCCGGACCATAGTTGTGTCCGGGACCGCGCGGGGCATAATGGAAAAATATAATCCGGAGTTGCCGCCGAAAGCAGCCGCAAGGGGAGAGCAGGCAAAGCGCATGCGTTCCCGAAATGGCGGTACAAGCCGCAGTCTGAAAGGATTTCCCCCGAATGCGGAAACGGCAAAAGTGACACCGGTCAAAAAACAGAATTTGAAAGAAACAACGATATATGGCCTTTAGAAAAGATAATAAAATAAAGAGCAACTTCTCGCGAATCACGATCGGACTTGCATCTCCCGAGGAGATCAAGAAAAGCTCGTCGGGAGAGGTTCTCAAACCCGAGACCATCAACTATCGTACGTACAAGCCGGAACGCGACGGCCTGTTCTGCGAGAAAATCTTCGGTCCGGTGAAGGACTACGAGTGCCATTGCGGCAAGTACAAACGCATCCGCTACAAAGGTATCGTCTGCGACCGTTGCGGCGTGGAAGTTACCGAGAAGAAGGTGCGCCGCGAACGCATGGGCCACATAGAACTGGTGGTGCCCGTGGCCCACATCTGGTACTTCCGCTCGCTACCGAACAAAATCGGCTACCTTCTGGGCCTTCCTTCCAAGAAGCTCGACTCGGTGATCTACTACGAGCGCTACATCGTGCTCAACCCCGGTCAGACCGACACCCAGAAGCTCGACCTGCTCACCGAGGAGGAATATCTCGACATCATGGACAGAATAGGCGACGAAAACGACGCTCTGGAAGACGGCGACCCTAACAAGTTCGTCGCCAAGATGGGCGCAGAGGCGGTCTATGACCTGCTCCAGGAACTCGACCTCACCAAGCTTGCCGCCGACCTCAAGGTGACGGCCGACTGCAACGGCTCGCAGCAGCGCAAGACCGAGGCCCTGAAACGCCTCCAGGTGGTCAACTCGTTCCTCTCGTCGGCCGACCGTAACAAGCCGGAGTGGATGATTCTCAAGACCGTCCCGGTTATTCCCCCCGAACTCCGTCCCCTCGTGCCGCTCGACGGCGGACGCTTCGCCACTTCCGACATCAACGACCTCTACCGTCGTGTCATCATCCGCAACAACCGTCTTAAACGACTCATCGAAATACAGGCTCCGGAGGTCATCCTCCGCAACGAGAAGCGTCTTCTCCAGGAGGCCGTCGACTCCCTGCTCGACAACTCCCGCAAATCGTCGGCGGTCAAGAGCGACGTCAACCGTCCACTCAAGTCCCTTTCCGACTCTCTGAAAGGCAAGCAGGGACGTTTCCGCCAGAACCTGCTCGGTAAACGTGTGGACTACTCCGCACGTTCCGTAATCGTGGTTGGCCCCGAGCTGAAGATGCACGAGTGCGGTATCCCCAAACTCATGGCCGCCGAGCTCTACAAACCTTTCATTATACGCCGCCTCATAGAGCGCGGCATCGTGAAGACCGTCAAGAGCGCTAAGAAAATCGTGGACCGCAAGGAACCGGTGGTATGGGACATCCTCGAATACGTGATGAAAGGGCACCCCGTGCTGCTCAACCGTGCCCCTACACTGCACCGCCTCGGTATCCAGGCCTTCCAGCCCAAGATGATCGAGGGCAAGGCCATCCAGCTCCACCCGCTGGCATGTACCGCCTTCAACGCCGACTTTGACGGCGACCAGATGGCCGTGCACCTTCCCCTCGGCAACGAGGCCGTGCTCGAGGCGCAGATGCTCATGCTCGGTGCTCACAACATCCTCAACCCCGCCAACGGTGCGCCTATCACCGTCCCCTCGCAGGACATGGTGCTCGGTCTGTATTACATCACAAAGCTCCGCAAGGGCGACAAGGGCGAGGGCACCGTATTCTACAGCCCCGAAGAGGCCGAAATAGCATATAACGAAGGCCGTGTGACGCTCCACGCTCCCGTCACCATCCGTGTCCGCGACGTGGACGAGAACGGCAACGAGGTCACCGTCCTCAAGAAAGATACCTCCGTGGGCCGCGTGCTCTTCAACCAGAACGTGCCCCAGGAGATAGGATACGTCAACGAGATCATCTCGAAGAAATCCCTGCGCAAGATTATCGGCCGCGTCATCAAGAAATGCGGTGTGACACGTTCCGCTCAGTTCCTCGACGACATTAAGAACCTTGGCTACAAGATGGCCTTCCGCGGCGGCCTTTCCTTCAACCTCGGCGACGTTATCATCCCCAAGGAGAAAGAGGAATACATCAACGAGGGACACCGCCAGGTGGACGAGGTGATGAACAACTACCAGATGGGCTTCATCACCCCCAACGAACGTTACAACCAGGTCATCGATATCTGGACACACGTCAACTCCAAGCTGGCTTCGACGCTGATGAAGCAGATGGAGGAAGACCAGCAGGGCTTCAACTCCGTATATATGATGCTCGACTCCGGTGCCCGTGGTTCGAAGGACCAGATCCGTCAGCTCTCCGGTATGCGCGGCCTTATGGCCAAGCCGCAAAAAGCCGGTGCCGAAGGAGGCCAGATTATCGAGAACCCGATTCTTGCAAACTTCAAGGAGGGCCTCTCCGTGCTGGAGTACTTTATCTCCACCCACGGTGCCCGCAAGGGTCTTGCCGACACCGCTCTTAAGACAGCCGACGCCGGTTACCTTACCCGCCGTCTGGTGGACGTGGCGCACGACGTCATCATCACCGAAGAAGACTGCGGTACGCTCCGCGGACTCGAATGCCGCGAGGTCAAGAACAACGAGGAGGTAGTGGCAACGCTGAGCGAGCGCATCCTCGGCCGTGTCTCCGTGCACGACGTGGTCGACCCCTACACCGACGAGGTTTATGTCCGCGCCGGCGAGGAGATAACCGAAGCCATTGCCGAAGCCATCGAGAAATCGCCCATCGAGGCCGTTGAAATCCGTTCCGTGCTTACCTGCGAGGCCAAGAAGGGTGTCTGTGCCAAGTGCTACGGCCGCAACCTCTCGAACCACCGCATGGTGCAGAAAGGAGAGGCTGTGGGTGTCATCGCCGCGCAGTCCATCGGCGAGCCTGGTACACAGCTGACACTGCGTACATTCCACGTCGGTGGTGTGGCAAGCAACGTCGCCGCCGTCAAGGACGTTACCTCGCGCTACGACGGTGTGCTTGAAATCGACGAGCTCCGTACCGTCAAGGACTCCGACGGCGTGGACATCGTGGTTGGCCGTATGGCCGAACTCCGCATCGTGGAGCCGAAGTCGAAGATGGTGCTCACCAACGCCAACATCCCCTACGGTTCTAAACTATTCTTCAAGGACGGCGACAAGGTGAAAGCCGGCGACATGATTTGCGAATGGGACCCCTTCTCCGCCGTTATCCTGGTGGAAGAGGCCGGTCGCCTGCACTACGAGAACCTGCTCGAAGGCGTCACCTACCGCGTGGAGGCCGACGAGGGTACCGGTATCCGCGAGAAGATTATGATAGAATCCAAGGACCGTACCAAGATTCCGGAGGCCCAGCTCGTCAACGCCGCCGGCGAGATATTACGCACATACACGCTGCCTGTGGGCGCACACCTCCTCTTCGAGGAAGGACACGAAGTGACCCCGGGTACCGTCATCGTGAAGATTCCGCGTGCATCGAGCAACGCCGGTGACATCACCGGCGGTCTGCCCCGTGTACAGGAACTCTTCGAGGCCCGCAACCCGTCGAACCCCGCTGTAGTGAGCGAAATCGACGGCCAGGTGAACCTCGGCAAGGTGAAACGCGGTAACCGCGAAGTCATCGTCACGCCGAAAATCGGCGAACCCAAGAAATACCTCGTGCCCCTCACCAAGCAGATGCTGGTACAGGAAGACGACTATATCCGCGCTGGAACACCGCTTTGCGACGGCGCCGTGACACCGGCCGACATCCTCAGCATCAAGGGTCCGACAGCCGTCCAGGAATACATCGTCAACGAGGTGCAGGACGTGTACCGCATGCAGGGCGTGAAAATCAACGACAAGCACTTCGAGGTCATCGTGCGCCAGATGATGCGCAAGGTCCTCATCCTCGATCCGGGTGACACCCGTTTCCTGGAGCAGCAGATAGTGGACAAGCGCGACTTCATGGAGGAGAACGACAACATCTGGGGCAAGCAGGTAATCACCGATGCCGGCGACAGCCAGACTTACCTTGCCGGCCAGACCATCACTATGCGCAAGCTGCGTGACGAGAACTCGTCGCTGAAACGCCGCGACCTGCGCACCATGGTGGTACGTCCGGCAGTTCCCGCCACCTCGCAGCAGATACTCCAGGGTATCACCCGCGCCGCACTCCAGACTTCCAGCTTCATGTCGGCCGCTTCGTTCCAGGAAACCACCAAGGTGCTCAACGAAGCCGCCATCAACGGCAAGACCGATTATCTGGAAGGCATGAAGGAAAACGTCATCTGCGGTCACCTCATTCCGGCCGGTACCGGTCTGCCCGAGTACAATAAGCTCTTCGTGGCAAACCTCAGCGACTATGAAGCTGTTGTCAATAATGAAGAGGCTGAAGACCCCATGGACGTCATCGCCGAGGAAATCAAGTGACGGCTCCGGCCGTGACCTTAAGGAAAATGATTTTTCATTAGCCAGACCATATAATTAAATGATGGAAGGGGGATGCAGAAATGTGTCTCCCTTTTCCTTTTTTATCCGGAGGAGGATGTTTATGTTATATATGCAATTTATGTATGTAATTTATGTGGGACGGCTGATGTGGTTTAAAATAGAAAACAGGAATTAGAAATGAAGAAGTTTTTATCAGCAATTGCGCTGGCGGGGGCTCTGGTCCTGCCGTCATGCTCTTCGCAGGGATTGGATTACACGCGTCTGCTTTCGGCCGGAGTGAAGGCTACTCAGGCCGCCACGATTTCAGACGAGCAGGTGCAGGCTTACGTGCGGCAGTATGTCACGTCGCTCGACCAGCAGAACAAGGTGCTTCCGGCGTCCAACAAATACAGCAAACGTCTGGCCAACCTGACTTCCGGGCTTACGTCGGTGGACGGCATCCCCTTGAATTTCAAGGTATACCAGACCGACCAGATAAACGCCTTCGCCTGCGCAGACGGAAGCGTGCGCGTCTATTCGGGCATCATGGACGTGATGACCGACAACGAGCTGCTCGGCATCATTGGCCACGAGATAGGACACGTGGCTCACAAACACTCCAAGAAAGCCTTCAAGGAGGCATTGCTCTCGTCGGCACTGCGCGACGGCATCTCGTCGGCCGGAGGAACCGTCGCCGCGCTCACCGACTCGCAGCTCGGCGACCTGGCAGAATCGATGATGTCGGCAAAATACTCGCGCAAACAAGAGGAGGACGCAGACAATTATGCTTATTCTTTCCTGCGCCAGAATGGCAAGAACCCCTGGGCGTTGGCATATGCTTTCGAGAAGATGGAGAAACTGGAACAGCAGAACGGTATGCAGTCCACGGCACTGACGCAACTTTTCTCGTCCCACCCCGACACCCGGGCGCGCATCAACAACATTATCTCCCGTTGCAAGAAAGACGGTATAGCCCAGCCCTCCAACAAATAAGCGGCCGCCGGGCTAACGCCGGCTAACCCGGCTTAGACAGCGAGAGCCGCTCCGGAGAAGATGCCGGACGCCCTTGCGGAAATTTTTTTGGTTTATTCTGTCACAAAAGGAGATGAGGTGCGTCTAATAGACAAACGGGCACAAAAACAGTCCCGTAATTAAAACCCCTCACAAAGCCAGGCACCGAGAGATGACGGAAACATACTTCGAGTTGAACATATTGCCACTGCATCGCAAGATGTACCGGACGGCAATCGTCATACTCACGGACTCCGATGAGGCAACGGACGTGGTCCAGGACGCTTTTGTCCGCTTATGGGAAAAGCGCGGTGACCTCAAGGAACTCCAAAAGCCCGAAGGGTATTGCGTCACGGTGGTGAAGCGCCTCTGCATAGACCGGCTGCGCCGGCGGGCATTGCAGCGCAACACACCGGTCGAGAACGCCGAAGCCGAAACGGCGGTATCCCCTTCGCGGCTTGAGGACTCAGAACGTCTGCAATTAGCTCTGCGGCTGATGCAACGCCTTCCGGAACGGCAGCGCAAGGTGCTCGAAATGAGCAGCTTCGAGGGAATGGATAACGCGAAAATCGCCGAAGCCACCGGCCTCAGCAACATCAACGTAAGGGCGTTGCTGTCGCGCGGACGCAGGCAACTGAGAGAACTATTAGAAAAGAACCAATGAATAAGACCGACACAGAAGCAAGAATACGCACCCTTCTCGACCGCTATTACGAAGGGACAAGCAACCGCGCCGAACAATGCGAGGCGCTGGAGCTTATGCGCGGGCTGGAACCGCTACCCGGGGAGTTCGAGGCCGATTTCGAGCTGCTCTCCCTACTGGAAGAGATCCCGGGGGAAGTGCCCGAAACCGTTGTGCCGGAAACCCTGGAGTCGCAATTGCGCCTGATGGTGCGCACTTTGGGCCGCACCGACCGCCTGCGTCGCCGTCGCCGCGCTTTCATGTGGTCGGCCGCCGCCGTGGCAGCGATAGTCCTCGGCGCAACCGGAGTGAAGATAGCCACCACCGACATGAACCTCTCCGGCAACCGCAACGGCATGGCGCAGATGGCCGACAGCACCGTGCCGGAGCCGCTCACCATAGTACAGGCTCCCGGCACCGCGCAACAGGCAGCCTCCGACAGCGTGCCGCAGTTCACCATGCAGGAAACCGTACCGGCCGCCGACGTTCCCGTTGTAGCCAAGAATACCAATGCCGCCAAGGCCGGCGGCAAAAGCCGCCGTGCCACCGCTTCCGTAAAGTTGCAAAAAGAGGTCTCACGCGAGCCGCAGGGACTCACCCCTGAGCAGATAGCCACCATGGAAGGAGGATTCCGGATAATGTCGGAAGCCAAGAGGGAACTCCGCCACAGTTCCAACGAAGTGGCCAGCAACCTCTCGGTCACCACGGTAGAAGCCTCGCGCTTCAAGGCACGCCAAATGGAGTCGGCGCTTCCCGCCGCCGACAGCCGTCAATCATCAGCAAACCAAAACACCATCTTAATACCGTAAGCAATGAAAAGATTTTTGATATTGATAATCACCGCTATGTCGGTAGTCCTGTCGTCGATGGCCGCTAACCCCGATTTCTCGTCGATGGAAGACGAGCCCGGCATCTCCTTCATGCAGGCCAAGGGCGACCTGCTGAAGTCGGGCCTATACTTCAACCAGTTCTATATGCCGCAGGACCTGTTGCGGGATTTGGACCTGATGCAGATAGTCTACACCAACCCGGGGACAAGCGACGCCATTGCCGACAAACTGCGCCAGCAGTCGCGCAAGGTGGGGAAAGGGATGGAGCAGGACCTGAAGAGCAACACCGGGAACGCTTACATCTCGATATGGGGCAACCGCAACAAGGATGGCATATATACGCGCGTGCTGATAGGCATCGGCACCAGGGGGCAGCTCCTCTACATCCTTCTGGAAGGGAATATCCGCGGCTCTCAACTCACCACCGTCATAGCACAATGGCTGTAAGCCGGACTTCTGCCAAGGAGCTTCGGCAACCGCCGCCACGGCAAGTATGAAAAACGGCGCTGCCGCCTGTCGGACAATATCCGGCCGGCGGCAGCGCTCAGTATATTGCGGTATGTGACGGGTGTCAAGTGAAGTCCGTCTGCCCGGTTTATGGCTGGTATAGGAAGCGCTTGATGCTGCGTTTGGGCGTCTTCTCGAACTCTTCGAGGAATATTTTGAAGCGCGACACGCGGCTGTAGGCGGGGAGTTCCTTGTTGAGGGCCTCGATGTTCTGTTCCATGATTTTTTCGATGGCGGCGGTGTCGAGCCCCTGGTCGGCGGCGCTCTGGTAGTCGGGGTAAATCAGAGCCACGAGCTTGCCGTCTTCGTCGATGACGAGCGACTCGCTGACGTAGGGATAATTGTTGAGCTTGGCCTCTATCTCCTCGGGGTAGATGTTCTGGCCTGAAGGACCGAGGATCATGGTCTTGGAGCGGCCCAGGATGTAGATGAAGCCGTCGGCGTCGATTACGGCGCGGTCGCCGGTGTTCATCCATCCGTCGTCGGTGGGGAAGACTTCGCGTGTGGCCTTTTCGTTCTTGAAGTAACCCTTCATCACGTTGTCGCCCTTCACCCAGAGGTCGCCGGGCACGGTGGCGGGGTCGGGGGAGTCGACGCGTATCTCCATGCGGTCAACGATACGGCCGCAGGACTTGAAGCGGTTCTCCGCAGGGGGAGCGTATGAGATTAGCGGGCCGCATTCGGTCATGCCGTAGCCCACGGTGTAGGGGAAGCCGATGCGTTTGAGGAATTTCTCGACGTCGGGGTTGAGCGGGGCTCCGCCGATGATAATCTCCTGTAGCTTGCCGCCGAAGGCTTGTGTCAGGTTGAGTTTTATTTTGGAGAGCAGGCGGTCGTCGAGGAAGGGGACGCGCAGCAGCAGTTTCATCAGCGGCTTGTCGAGCAGAGGGAACACCTTGTTGCGGATAATCTTCTCCAGGATGAGAGGTACGGTTATGATGAGCTTGGGCTGCACCTGGGCGAAGGCGGTGAGGATGACCTTGGGCGACGGCAGCCGCGTAAGGAAGTAGCAGTGGCATCCTTTCACGAAGACGTGGAGCATGTCTATGACCATACCGTAGAGGTGGGCCAGCGGGAGCATGTTCACCACACCGTCGCCCGGCTTCATGAAGTCGAGGTGTTCGACGCAGTAGCGGATGTTGCTCAGCACCGAGCGGTAGGTGAGCATGACGCCTTTCGACATTCCTGTGGAGCCGGAAGTGTAGTTGATGATTGCCAGCTCGTCGGGTTCGCCTCGGTGGTAGCTGATGTTTTCAGGTCCGAAACTGTAGGGATAGCGGCGTCCGAAGAGCTCGTTGAGGCAGTCGCGGGCTTCGGCCACCTTCGGGTTCTTGCAGAAGGGGAGGCCGTATTCCGAGATGTAGACGGCCGCTTCGAGACCCGGCATCGCGGCCTCGTCGAGGTTTTCCCAGATGGCGGCGTCCACGAAGAGCACTTTGGCCTCCGAGTGGTCCACGAGATGGTGGATGGTTTCCGGCTTGAACTCGTGGAGGATGGGCACCGCCACGTAACCGCCGGTGATGATGGAGAGGAAAGCCACGGCCCAGTTGGCCGAGTTCTTCCCGCACAGGGCTATCTTGTCGCCCGGCTTGAGCCCTGCCGCCTCGAACATTATGTGCATCTTGGCTATCAGCTCGGCCACGTCCTTGAACTGGTGGTTGGTGCCCCCGATGTCCGAGAGGGCCGTCAGCTCCCAGTTTTTCTTGATTGAGTTCTCTATATATTCTGCTAATGTGTCGTAGTTCATTTTATTTCTGTTTAAGTAATGACCGGAGGCGCGTGTCGAGCTGTTTCACCGACTCGCCGCGCGAGATGATGGTGCCGTCGGGGGCGATGAGGATGTGGTGGGGGATACCTCCGATGCCGTATTTGTCATACGGGATGCGCCTGGTGTTGTACATCACGGGCCAAGAGATGCCGTGCTTCTCAACGGCGGTCTTGGTGTCGGCTTCCTCGTCGCGGACGGCAACGCCCACTAATATAAGGTTTGAATCCTTGTATTTGTTGTAGAGTTCGCGCAGTTCGGGGAGTTCCTTGATGCAATAGGGGCACCATGAGGCCCAGAAATCCACGAGCGTGTATTTGCCGGGCTGCATGTAGCTGCTGAGGCTGCGGGTGGTGCCGTCGGGCTGCGGGGCGGAGAAGTCGGCGTATTTCTTGCCCGGGGCCGTGGCGGCGCGCAGGTTGGCGGCGTCCATCAGCTTCTTCTGGCGCTTGGCATTCTTGATGTTATCGGGGACGTCGGGAAGTTCCTTCTGAATGTCGGTGAGGTCGGCGAAGCGGAGCCAGGTGCTGTAGGCGTACAGACCCAGGGCGTTGTCGCGGTTGTCGCGGAAGGTCTGGCGCGCGGCGTCGGCGTAGAGCCGCAGGTCGTCGAGGTTGTCGATGGAGTCGAGGCGGTGCATCATTGCGGTGAACCGGTCGTTGAGCGGAGTGCCGGAAGCACTTTCGGCGTCATTCTTGATTACGGCCTCGCCTCCTTCCACCACGTAGAAAGCCACTGTCTTGCCGTCCACTTTCAGCTCGGTGAGGGTACCCTCTTCGGCGGGGATTTCCATGGAGAGTTTTCCGCCGCCGGTCATGCCTTTGATTACTGTCGCCGAGTCGGCGTATGTGATTACTGCCACTTCGGTGCCGTCGGGGAGGTCGGGCATTTCGATGGATAGTTTCGCGGATTTTTGGCAGGCGCCGGTGAGCAACGCCAACACCATGCTTCCTGTTATATAAAAGGTTTTCAGTTTCATTGTTTTCGCACACTTTTGTTAATTGTGTGCAAATATACGAACTTCCGGCGAAACTGCAAAATAAAAATGAAGAAGTTTTGGAAATATCTGATTTTTAGTTAACTTTGCGAGGTAATATATAAAACCAAAAGATATGAGAAAACTGCTATTGACACTGGCGTTGTCGCTGACAGCGGCGGCCGCCCACGCCATTCCGCTTTTCCCGTTTTTCGTAGACGTAGCCGGGGATTACAACGACGGCACACCGTCCGCTTTCGAGAAACAGGGCATCAGTTGCATGTACTGGAAAGCACCTGCATTCTACAGCAACCTCGACGAGGCGGTGATGTTTCTCGAAGATGTATTGCCCTATTCCAGCGAGACGATAACGCGCACCGACCGCGAGATTGGAAAGAAGGGAAAGATGGTGATCTACTCTTCGCCCATGACGGCGGGCCGGACCTCCTGCCTCTACCTCATCCAGACCCCGGAAGACGGTTTCCTGGCCGGATACTCCGAAACCGGAGAGTGACGCCGGCCGGAAAATTCGGGATTTCTCACCGACAAGACCGATAAAAAGCGAAACTTCCTTCGGATAGGGAGTCCCGCTTTTTTTGTGTTCGTGCCGGGGTCAGTAGGAGCCGTAGGTGCTGTTGCGCCTGGGCTTGGAGTTGGGGTCGAAAGGATTGCGTGTCGGGTCGAAGACGCCGTCGTCCTCCTCCTCGTTTTCATCGCTGTTTCCGTTCTTCTGGCGGCTGCGTTTGTCTTGTTCCGGCTTGTTCTTCTTGATGGCGACCGGTTTCTGCAGGTCGAGCGGCATGGCGGTGAGGTTCCATTCCTGGTCCACCTCCCAGCGCTTCTTGATTTTCAGCGCCTGCGGGAAATAGTAAACGTATTCCGGCTGCAGCTGTTCGTCGTAGTTGCCGGTGTCATACTCGCCGTTGCCGTTGCGGTCTTCCACCAGCCGGGCGTAGTATGTGCCGAGAGGTATGTCCTTGAAGAAGACTTCGCCGTTCTCCACGCGGGCCTTGAAGAGGGGCTCGTCGCGCGTGTCGAGCAGCTCGACGAAGGCCGGAAGCGTGTCGGGCAGGGAGCGGATGTGGAACCGGAGGTCGAAGTACTGGTCGCGGTCCTTGACGTTGATTGGCTGCTCCAGCGGCTTGGTGAAGTTGCCGTAGATGCCGGTGGCCGCCAGGGTGTCGACGTTCAGCTTGTACTTCCCGCCGTATTCCCAGGGGTATTCTATCTTGAACTTGCGTTTCGAGAGGGAGTCCGCAGGCACGAGGCGGTAGGGCTTTGCGACAGGTTTCCAGATGGTGTCCACCTGTTGGGAGAGGTGGAAAGCCAGGGTGTCGAGGCGCTCGAGGGGCTGTCCGAACTCTATTACCACCGGCTCGTAGATGTTCTGGCCGGCGGCCGAGGCGAGTTTCATGTCGAGGAAGACGACTTCCGGGATACTGTCTTTCTTGCTCTTCTTGCTGCGGTTCTGCTGTTTCTGCTTGCCGCGCGGCCGCGGGGTGACGAAACTGATGGTGTCGGTTTTGGTAACCAGGTTGAGGTCTTTGTCGGTGGCAGTGTATTGCAGGGCGACGTTCAGGGTGTCGGTGCGCACCAGGTCGGCGGGGCGAATCCAGTAGGTGAGGGTGTCGTTGTGTGCCGAGCGCTCCAGCGTGTACCAGTCTGTGATGTCCGGGTGCCCGATGAGCGAGATACGCGGCAGGGTGTCGGCTTTGGTATTGAAAATAAGCGAGATGCGCGTGGAATCCATACGCTCGTTCTTGAGCAGGTACTGCTGCTTGAAGTCTACGTTGAAGGAGTTGAGCAGGATGTTGTTTGGCAGGAAACGGGAGCGTATGCGTTCCACGATGGTGTCCACGCGTCCGGTGCGCAGGTCGAAGATGGTATCGCTGACGGTGATGGTTTCGGCGTAAGGCTCGATGGTGAAGTCTGTGAAGGCGATGTCCTCCTCGGGATTGTCCCAGCGGTAGTCGTTGTTGGCGTCGGCGAGTGCGAATAGTCGGTACTGGCCCGGCTTGAGGCCCCGCACGGTGAAGCGGCCGCGGTCGTCGGTCTTGGCCACGCGTTCGAGCCTCAGCTTCTTGAAGGCGGAGTCGGCCAGGATGCTGTGCACGCCCACTATCATCTGTTGCTGCGGCTCGAGGTTGCGCGCCGCGAGCACCATTCCGGAAATCTGGAGAGTGTCGAGTTCAGGGCCGGTGGAGAAACTGTAGGCGAATGAGGGGAGTTTGTTCGCTTCGGTGAAATCTTCGATGGAGTTGCCGAAGTCCACGGTGTAGGTCGTGTTTTCGGCCAGGGAGTCGCCGAAGTCTATGTAGACGCGGCGGCCGGAGGTGGAGACGCGTGGCGTTTGCGCCGTGGTGGGGGAGATGACAACCTTTGAGAAAGCGTCCTTGACGTTCACCAGCTCGTCGAACTCCAGCATGGCGCGGCGGTTGGTGACGTTCGTGGCTCCGGGAGCCGGATTGGCACGGACGAACACCGGGGCGTCCTCGTCGCGGGGGCCTCCGGAGGGGTTTCCGATGGAGGCGCAAGAGAAAAGGAGCGACGCCGCGGCACCGCCGGCGAGGGCTAAAAATGCTTTGCGATAACTGTCCATAAAAGTGCGTAATTGCGGTTTTGCAGGCCCAAAAGTATGAAAATTTTCGGAAACAAGAGGCATTTTTGAGGGTGAAAAACACAAAAAGGGCATTTTTTTGGGTTAAGAGTGGTGAAAGCTCAAAAAAATCAGTTAAATTTGCAAGTTGAAATATTCACGATAATAATCAAACAACAAATAACAACAGTAAAAAATGCAGAACAAAGGGTTTATCAGCGTCATCGCGGTGCTCCTGATTTTGATTTGCGGCTTCTACATTTCGTTCTCGTTCGTGACCTCGCATTACGAGAAAGAGGCGGAAGAGTTCGCTGCCGCAAGAGCCAAAACCACGGACGTCACCAATGACGCCTACAAACAGAGTCTGAAACAATTCAACGATTCTATCGACAAAGAGAAAGTCTATCTCTGGTACACCTACAACCAGGTACGCCAGATGGAGATAGGCATGGGTCTGGACCTCAAGGGAGGTATGAACGTGGTGCTCGAAATCTCGGTGCCCGACATTCTCCGTCAGTACGCCTCGGGCGAACAGCAACTGGCCAAAATCAACGATGCCATACGCAAGGCCGAAGCGCAAGGGGTGAAAGGGTCGGAAAAGGGCTTCATCGCCGAAGTTGCCAAGAATTTCCAGCCCGGCACCATGGCAGGCCTCTTTACCCGTGAAGGCGAGTTCCTCGGAAAACTCAAATCCAATTCCTCCAACGATGAGGTAGTCGCTGCCCTCAACCAGCAGGTTTCCTCGCAGGTGGACGCCGCCTTCAACATCTTCCGCACACGTATCGACCAGTTCGGTGTAGTAGCCCCGAACATCCAGAAACTCCAGGACAAGCAGGGCCAGATCCTGCTCGAACTCCCGGGCGTAAAGGAACCGGAACGTGTAACGGAACTTCTCAAATCGTCGGCAAACCTCCAGTTCTTCGAAGTTTATGATTATAAGGAAGTGGCCGGCGACCTTAACCGGCTGGCCCAGGCTTTCGTGCAGCAGGACAGCACCAAGAAGGCTCCCAACCTCATGAGCCTGCTCGGCGGCGCCCGTGCCGGAAGCCCCGTAATCGGTATGGTGAAGGCCGACGACCGCGCTATGGTGGACAGCATCCTCAACACACCGCTGGCCAAGAGCACTATGCCCGCCGACTTCTCCGCAGTATGGGAAGTGAAACCGGTTGAAATCCCCGTCACCGACGCCAACGGCAATGTGGTCAAGAAAGCCAACGGCGAAGACAAGACCACTCCCTACTGGCAGCTCATCGCCCTCAAAGGGGAGGCAGCGATGGAGGGCGACGTAGTGACCTCCGCATCCTCCGAACATGATGCCATGAAGGGCTACACCGTAAACATGAAGATGAACGACCAGGGTGCCCAGCAGTGGGCAACGCTGACCCGCAACAATGTGGGACACCCCATAGCCATCGTCCTCGACAACCATGTTTACTCATACCCGAACGTAAATAACGAAATCACCGGCGGCTCGTCTGAAATCACCGGTAACTTCACTCCGGAAGAGGCCAACGACCTCGCCAACGTGCTGAAGAGCGGCAAGATGTCGGCCAAGGTAGACGTTGTCAGCAACAACGTCATCGGCCCGAGCCTCGGTGCCGAAGCCATACAGCAGGGCTTCATCTCCTTCATCGTGGCGCTCGTGCTTCTGATGATTTTCATGATCTGCATCTACGGCGTAATCCCGGGCCTCGTGGCCAACGTCGGGTTGATACTCAACCTCTACTTCACCCTGGGTATCCTGGCGTCATTGCAAGCGGTGCTGACGCTCTCCGGTATCGCCGGTATCGTGCTCGCCCTCGGTATGGCGGTGGACGCCAACGTGCTTATCTTCGAGCGTACCAAAGAGGAACTGCGCAACGGCAAGAAACTGCGCCAGGCCATCTCCGAGGGTTACAGCAACGCATTCTCGGCTATCTTCGACGGTAACCTCACCTCTATCATAACAGGTGTCATCCTGCTCCTCTTCGGTTCAGGCCCCATCAAGGGCTTCGCCACCACCCTCATCATAGGTCTGGTATGCTCCTTCTTCACCGCTGTGTTCCTGACCCGCATCGCCTTCGACCTCATCACCAAGAACGGTCGCTGCTCCGGCATGACATTCACCACCGCACTGTCGCGCAACATGTTCAAAGGCTCGAAGATCAACTTCCTGGGCAAGACCAAAGTGGCTGCCACCGTTTGGATCGCACTTATCGTAGTCTCCATCGCCTCGCTCGCCATCCGCGGCATGAACCAGGGCATCGACTTCTCCGGCGGCCGCAACTATGTGGTGCAGTTCGAGAAGAACGTTGACCCCGCGCAGATTCAGCAGAAACTGCTCAACACCCTGCAGACAGCCGCCAACGACAAGACCGTCAGCGTGGGCGTAATCACCATCGACGACCTCTCCAAGGTGCGTATCTCCACCAACTATAAAATCGACAGCGCCGACCAGAAGGTAGAGAACGAACTCACCGACCTCATGTACAAAGCCCTTCAGAACGAGCTTACCAACGCACAGGGCAAAGTCATGGACAAGGACGCCTTCACCGTTGCCGACGAAAGCCACGGTATCATCTCCATCCAGAAAGTCGGTCCTTCGGTGGCAGACGACATGAAGCGCGACGCATACTGGGCAGTGGGCATAGCGGTTGTCTGCATGTTCCTCTACATCCTGCTGCGTTTCCGCAACATCGCCTTCTCAGTAGGTGCCGTGTCGGCCGTCGCCCTCACCGCCTTCCTCATCATCGGCTTCTACTCCGTATGCTGGGGCTTCCTCCCCTTCTCTATGGAGATTGACCAGTCGTTCATCGCCGCCGTGCTGACCATCATCGGTTATCAGATCAACGATACCGTGGTGGTATTCGACCGTGTGCGCGAGATGATGAAAGAATACCCGAAAGAAGACCGCTACCTGACCTTCAACAAGTCGCTGAACACGACCTTGGGACGTACCTTGATGACATCGCTCTCGACCCTGCTTGTGCTTCTGTGCATCTTCTTCCTGGGTGGCGACACCATCCGTTCCTTCACGTTCGCGATGATCTTCGGTGTAATCGTAGGTACCTTCTGCTCGCTGTTCTGCGCGGCGCCGATAGCCTACAACATCCTGAAACGTTCGCTTGCCCGCAAAGCCGCCAACGCCAAACCCGGCGCACCCGTAGGCAATCGCCGCTTCAGCTAATCAGCAACCCCCAACCCCAGATAAAAAGTCCGCGCCCACCCCGGCGCGGACTTTTTTGTGCCGTTATAAGGAGCGCAGGCTTCCAAGCCTGCGTAATAAAAGCAAAGAGCGCGGGTGCGCGAGACTTCCAAGCCTCCCCTCCATATATATGTGGCAGCGACTAATAGTGTTATAGTAGGCAAAGTAAGTAAATGCGCATTTTGGTTAACCAAAGTTCCTGAAGTATAATGCCAATAGTTTGCCGTAATATGTATTGCGTAGCGCTTCCGTCAGGAGGCGCTGACGCAATTCGGGTTACAATAAAATGCACATTTACTTACGTTACCTATAAATAGGGAAAATATTTGTGGGAACGGAAATAAAATCGTAACTTTGCAAACGGATATGAAAGAGATCATATCTTCATAGTCATAGGAACGAATAGCGTTTAATGCTATTGTACTCGATTCAGAAAACTGCCAATTTTCAACACAACGGGAACAATGCACTAAGCGGCCTCGATACAGCCATACATATACACCAGTATGTATGGCTCGTCGGAGGGCCGGTGTCTTTGTAAGTTGTGTGGGCATGGCAGTGCCTCTGAATCTACAAGACTTCAGCCCTCCACTAATTTTTATTGGCAGGGCAATAACTCCGGCAATATTGCACAAAACCAATTATTTTTAAATCATGTTTGATGATCAACAAAGTAAGAGCAAAGCAACAGAGAAGGTGGTAGAAAAATTCTCCGATCCAGAATCATCCTCTGAGGTAGATGAAGTTGGCGACAGCTATAAGATTGTAAACGTGCTATCGGTTAGCTTCGTCGTATTAGGTATAATCTGTTTTATTGCAGGTTGTTTTATAGCTGTGGCTCAGGATAATAGCTTTAGCTGGATTTCAATCCTTAGCGGTAGTTTCGTTATGATGGCCAATTTCAGCTTTGCTGTTGTAATGCGCGTGTGTGCCCTATATATGAAAGAGCACGATGATATAATATTGAAGATAAAGTTATAAATTATTTAATTCAGCATTGTAGATTTGATACTGATATTTGGGTTTACTTTATGTTCCGGATCTTCAAGCGATGATTCGTGGGGGCATATTCAGCACACAATCAATACAGATCCTTATTTTGACCAATGGGATTGATTTGGTCAACTAAGCAATATAATAACGGAGGCGTAATGGACGCCTCCGTTATTTGACATTGATAGCCTAGATGATATTTCAGCTTTTTGAAAATGGCTTCTAACGCAGGCTTGGAAGCCTGCGCTCCACATCAAGGCGCGGGTTGGGCGTTTGGCGGATTTTTTGTAACTTTGCGGCGCTGAATCTTTGCGGCTGCGGCATTCCTATAATACGCCGCAGTTGCTTTAAATCTTTTGCTATGAATTCGAGGACCAAGGGTTATATCTGCGGTATCGTTTCGGCGGTTTGTTACGGTACGAATCCGCTGGGCGCCAATTTTCTTTATGCTGAGGGAATGAATGTGCCGTCTGTGCTGTTCACGCGTTTCGCGCTGGCGGCGGTGATTATCGGCGTGCTGATGGCGGCGCACCGCGATTCGTTCCGCATCACGTTGCGCGAGGCGGGGCTGCTGGCGTTGCTCGGCGTGCTCTTCGCCATGTCGTCGCTCTCGCTCTTTTTCAGTTTCCAGTTCATGGATGCCGGCATTGCCTCGACGTTACTTTTCGTCTATCCCCTGATGGTGGCCGTCATTATGGCGCTCTTCTTCAAGCAACCGCTGACGTGGCGCATGGGCACGGCCATAGCGCTGGCGTTGGGCGGCATAGCCCTGCTCTACCGCGGGGGTGACGGCGCCCCGTTGTCGGCCATTGGCGTGACGCTGGTTTTCGTCTCGTCGCTGACCTACGCCTTATATATAGTGGTGGTGAACCGCAGCGGCATGAAGATGCCGGTGCTGAAGATGACGTTCTACGTAATCCTGACTGTAGTGGCCACGGTGGCTGTTTACGGTCTCACGGTGCCGGGCGAGGGGTTGATGATGCCTCCGACGCCTTTCGCGTGGGGAATGTCGGCGATGCTGGCCGTAGTGCCGTCGGTAATGGCGCTGATATTGCTCACCGTCGCCGTCAAGGAGATAGGCTCCACTCCGACGTCGATTCTCGGCGCGCTGGAACCGCTCACCGCCGTGGTGATAGGGATAACGGTCTTCGGCGAGGCGTTCACCGGTAGGCTGGCCATAGGCATCCTGCTCATCCTTGCGGGGGTTACATACGCAGTCACCCCCTCGCGGCGGTCGCGAAGGGGTGACGTCAAGAAGGCGTAAGCCTTTTATTTCTTCTTGGATTCTTTCTGGAAATACTGGCACCAAGGGGTGAGGCCGCAGGCTTCGCACTCGGGGCGCCGCGCCTTGCAGACGTAGCGGCCGTGGAGTATAAGCCAATGGTGCGCCAGCGGCACAGTCTCTTCCGGAATGTAGCGCATCAGCGTTCGTTCCGTTTCAAGCGGCGTCTTGGAATTGCGCGTAAGGCCGATGCGGTTGCTCACGCGGAAGACGTGCGTGTCCACCGCCATTGCGGAGCGTCCCCAAACCACGGCCAGCATCACGTTGGCCGTCTTGCGTCCCACGCCGGGTAGCTTCACCAGCTCGTCGAGCGTGCCGGGCACTTCGCCTCCGTAGACGTCGCGCAGCATCCGCGCGGCGCCGATGAGGTGGCGTGTCTTGTTGTTGGGGAAACTTACCGATTTAATATATGAGAAGACCTCCTCTTCGGTGGCGTCGGCCAGCGACGCCGGGTCCGGGTATGCCTCGAAGAGCGGCGGGGTGACGATGTTGACGCGCTTGTCGGTGCATTGCGCCGACAGGATAACGGCCAACAGCAGATGGAACGGACTGTCATATTTCAGTTCCGTCTCTGCCGTCGGGTTATTTTCTGCGAACCAGGCGAGCACCTCCCGGTATCTGTCTGCGATTTTCATCAAACGGAGATTCTCTTAGTGTGCGGCGTCGAACTCGTGGAGGAAGCGGACGTCGTTTTCGGAGAAGAGGCGCAGGTCGCTGACCTTGTATTTGAGGTTGGCGATGCGCTCGATGCCCATGCCGAAGGCGTAGCCGGAATACTCTTCGGGGTCTATGCCGCAGGCGCGGAGCACATTGGGATCCACCATTCCGCATCCGAGGATTTCAACCCAGCCGGTGCCCTTGCACAGCGGGCAACCCTTGCCGCCGCAAATGTGGCAGGAGATGTCCATCTCGGCCGACGGCTCGGTGAAGGGGAAGTAGGAGGGACGCAGGCGAATCTTCGTCTCCGGACCGAACATCTGCTGTGCGAAGTATAGGAGCGCCTGGCGCAGGTCGGCGAAGGAGACGTTGCGGTCTATGTAGAGGCCTTCCACCTGGTGGAAGAAGCAGTGGGCACGCGCCGAGATGGCCTCGTTGCGGTACACGCGGCCGGGGCAGACGATGCGGATAGGGGGCTTGACGCTCTCCATGACACGGGTCTGAACCGACGAGGTGTGGGTGCGCAGCAACACGTCCGCCGGGTTGCGGGCTATGAAGAAGGTGTCCTGCATGTCGCGGGCGGGATGGTCGGCGGCGAAGTTCAGCGATGAGAACACGTGCCAGTCATCCTCTATTTCCGGCCCTTCGGCGATGGTGAAACCCATGCGTGCGAAGATGTCGAGCATCTCGTTCTTGACCAGAGACAGGGGATGGCGTGTTCCGAAGGGCGCGGGCGTGGCGGTGCGGGTGAGGTCGATGCCGGCCAGGTCGTCTTCGGCGGCGGTGGCAAGCGCCTCGCGCAGGGAGTTGAGTTTGGCGGTGGCGAACTCCTTCAGCTCGTTGAGCTTCTGTCCCATCTCGCGTTTCTGCTCGGGCGGAACGCTGCGGAAGTCGTTGAAGAGAGCCGGAACGAGTCCCTTCTTGCTGAGATATTTGATGCGGATCTGCTCAACCTCTTCGGCCGAGGAGGCTGTCAGACCCTCTATTTCTTTCCTTAGTGAATTGATTTTATCTAACATATCAGTACGGTATTGTCAAATCCAACCACAAAGTTAGTAATTTTTGTCGGAATTGAGGGCTTTAATGTCTGATATTTTTTCTAATTTTGCGATATGAAACTCAATCCGCACTTTTTGGCCGTGCTCGGCGCGGCGGTAACCATCAATGCTATGGCTCAAAAACCGGTAACACTGACACAGGCCGACCTCCGCTCCGGCAACTGGAAAACGGATGTCACCGCAGGCGAAACCCTCGATATAACGCTCTCGGCCGATGTGACGGCAATACCTGCCGATGCCTTCGCCGATGCTCCGGTAGTGCGCGTTGACGGCACTCCCGCGCGACGCCTCACCAAAGTGGGAGCATACGCATTCGCCCGTTGCAAGGAGTTGCGCGAATTGCTGCTCCCGGAGTCGGTCACGACGATGGGGGAGGGGTGCTTCCGCGAATGTGAAAGTCTGGAACGGCTCACGGTTCCCTCCGGCGTCACCGAGTTGCCGCAGTATATGTGCGTGTGGTGCATGGGATTGAAAGAGGTGACGCTTCCGCCAAGCCTGCACAAGGTGGGACGCTTCGCCTTCCAGTACTGCTCGTCGTTGCAGTCGGTGGAGTTCCCGGCCACAGTCACTACGGTGGGAATGAACGCTTTCGCCTATTGCTTCGCGCTTAAAGAGGTGGAAGTGCCGTCGTCGGTGCGTCAGCTCGAAGCCTACGCCTTTTCGGAATGCACGTCGCTGCGGCGCGCCAAATTGCCGGGCAACAGCGCCGAACTCGGCGAACTGATATTCGACGGCTGCCGTGCGCTCGAGGTGCTGGAGGAACCCTCTGCCGTGCCGCCGAAATTTGAATGTACCAGCACCATTTTCGACCCAGAGGAAGGGGCGATGTACCGCAAATGCCGCCTCGTGGTCCCCGCCGCCTCGGAAGACAGTTATCGCCTCGCTCCCGGCTGGAACCTCTTCTATGAATGAAAGATTTAGATTTGGAGCAGACATAAACCAAGAGCGGGCGTCCCTTTCAGACGTCCGCTCTTATTCGATTCAGGCTGTCGTCCGGATATTTCAGATGCAGATTTTGGCCGTGCGGTTGCCGGCTTTCAGCAGGTAGATGCCGCGCGGGAGACCGCTGACGACAGGCGACACGCCCTCATACACACGGCGTCCCGACATATCGTAGATTTCAATCATGCAGCCCTCAACGCCGGTGACGGTCAGCACTCCGCCCGACACCGTGAATCCGATCTCCTCCTCAGCCATTACATCCCCGATACCCGACGCATCGTATTCTATTATGTTGTGAAACTTGCTCCATGTAGAAGACTTTAAGTAGGTCTTTTTACTATTTTTCGGTATATGGAGCGTAGCATGGTCATAAGCAAAATAGAAACAATCATTGCCCGCGGAAGGAGGAACCGGATTGCCGATAAAGAAATCTGTCAAATGACAAAAGGAAAATGCTAAATCTCCGATAGTCTTTATTGAGTTGCCGACAGTGACTTTTTCAAGATTGAAGCAAGAAGCGAACGCCTTATTTTTAATTTCCGTAACTGAATTTGGAATTACTGCCGTCTTCAGATTACGACAATGACTAAAAGCTTCGGCTCCAATTTCTATAACTGTATTAGGAACAGCAACCGATTCTATAGATTCGCAACCGTAGAAACCTCTTGCCGGAACAGCTTCCACACCCTCCGGGATGATAAGGCTATTCACCGGCTCCCCGTTTAGATAGAGATTTTTTCCTCCCGGTATGTCTCCGGTGACATTGCACCATGCAGCAAGATCTGACAAATATATTGCCAACGTGTCGTAGTAATCATTTTCATAGCCACTTATAGCGCGTGTGCCTATTTCCTTAACGGAAGGAGGGAACGTTACAGAAAGGAAATTATGACAAAATGCATATTGTTTAATTGTCGCCACCCCATCGGGTATGACCAGGTCATAAGTTTTTTTTCGGTTCAAATAAAGATTCGACCGTTTGTTTGAAAGTGGATTTGCATATTTATCTGCAAAATCGACATCGCACCATGCAGCCAAATCAGATATTTGTACCTTAATTTCCTGTTCCCCGGAAGCAGGAGAGTCGCAATCTTTGAACGCACATTCACCGATAACTTTTATTGACGGGGGTATTGTGACCGAACCAAGACGACATTCGGAAAAAGCGTAAGCTCCGATTTCATTTACAGTATTCGGGATTTCCAGATACTCGACAGATGCATGTTCAAATGCATTCTCGGCAACTCTTGTCACTGTGTACGTCTTGGTCCTGTAAGTTACCTTTTCAGGGATTTTAAGTTTACCGTTGTCGGGTGTCCCGCCGCAGACCTCGACCTCGTCGCCGTTTTCCAAAACTCTGTAATCAATGTAACCTTTTGTAAAGTCAGCTTTCGCGGCGAACGAGAGCAAGAGGACAGACAGCAAAACCGCCACCCTGACGGCCGCCACGTTCCATGCGTGTGATAAATTTTCAGTTTTCATATTTGCCGTTGATTTAAAGTTTTTTTGATTCAGGCTGTCGTCCGGATATTTCAGATGCAGATTTTGGCCGTGCGGTTGCCG
>OJRI01000419.1_pt1 | contig 31457 bp, 29 predicted proteins | sample 1599151 | NCBI WGS metagenome assembly OJRI01 (sample SAMN03922457, study PRJEB24848) | human gut metagenome | isolation source: stool sample | host: Homo sapiens | place: Germany | collected 2009-11
CAGTAATGATAACACTGTTTTCTTATTAGATTATCTATATTATAGCGTGTAGAGCAAGGGATGTCGATGTTTTTTGATCAAATTATTTTGGCAACCTATTAAATGTAGGGACAGCAAAAACCACGGCTGCTCTGTACGGGGCGGCCGCCGTTTTCCCTATATCATACGCTGCTTTTCAGTACCGCAAGGATGGGTGTCCTGTTATCGTCGTATTCTGATTTCTTTTAGGGCATTTCAGGACTATCCACAAGGGATACGCTGAACTCCTGTGCGGTTGCGCCCTCCGGCAGCAGCTTTGCCATGACCACCAGCCGCTGATTACCGCTGTTGGCCTTGTCATACTTCCGGCAGCAGGTGGAGAGGGTCAGAACGGTATCTTCCTCGGAGAAGGTCACGCCATCAAAGTCAAGCCAGTTTTTCCGCGCAATCGTCTCAAAGAAGCTGGTCAGATCATCTCCCGTGGGATCAGGCGCAATATAGTCAAAGCCAATATCCGTGACGAACAGCGCGGTGATCTGGAAAATCATGTCCTCACCACCCACAGAGAGATAGATATACGGATGCTCCTTTACAAAGTCTGCGTCCATATAACGGTAGAGCTTGGTGAACCGCACACCGTCCGGGTCGCAGTTGCTGGCGGAGTGACCGAAAACAGTGGTGTTTTTGTCCAGCTTATCCCTGCCGCCGATTTCGTTTTCACAATGGGCATAATAGCAGCCCCACATGGCGTACTCGCCGTTTTCGTCCAGCTTTAGGTAATAGCCGTTGTCCTCCGCCTGCATCACAGGATCGTCTACCTCCGCGCCGGGGATATACAGCCATGCCACGGTGTCGGGATTCTTCGCTCTGGCTTCCGCCAACTCTGCCTGCCTGTCCACCGAGGGGATAACTTCGCCCGCGGGAGTCGCTGATGGCTGAGGCGCAGATGTGCCGGAAGGCGTTCTGCCGGGAATGTCGATAGGCTCCGTCCCTTTCTGATAGCAGCCCATGACTGCCGTGGTCATGGCAAAGAGAAGGACGGCCATGCAGATGATCGGACGAATGATTCTTGTGATTCTTTTCATAATGCTGTCTCCTTGCCGCGCTGGGATAGCGGCGCAGCTCAAAATGTCATTGATTTGTTTCTTGTAGCGAAAAGAGAACAGCGCAGCTTCGGGGCGAGATGCCCGTCCGCTGCGCTGTCCGATGTTCGCTTATGGGGTCATGTCAGCGGCTTTGATGTTTAGCCGTATGTCAGCCGGTCACTTCTTGCAGCGCCAGAGGAAGGTCACGATCTGCGCTCTGGTGCAATCCGCATTGGGGCTGAATGTTGTGTTGGTGGTTCCCTTGGTGATGTCGTTTTCTACCGCCCACAGCACCGCATCGGCGTAGTAGGCCGTGGACTTCACATCCGCGAACGGATTGCGGCTGCCCGCTGCCGGGGACTTCTCAGAGCGCCACAGGAACGCGACGATCTGGGCGCGGGTGCAGGTGTCGTTGGGGCTGAACCTGGTGTTGATGGTGCCCTTGGTGATGCCGTTTTCTACTGCCCACAGCACAGCGTCGTAATAATAGCTGCCCACGGGGACGTCGGTGAAGGGCACAGTGCGCGATCTCGGCGCTGGGCTTCCGGCGGCGCGCCACAGGAAGGTCACGGCCTGCGCACGGGTGCAGACGCCGTTCGGGTCGAAGCGGCTTGCGCTTACACCGGTGGTGACGCCGTTTTCGACTGCCCACATAACGGCCTCGTAGAAATAGCTGCCCGCCGGAACGTCGATAAATTCGTTCGCCCGTGCAAAGCTGACCTCGATGGTATGGTTTCTGCGGACATTCTCAAAGGTGTAGGACTTCACCGCGCCAATGCTCTTGCCGTCGATCTTGACGTTGGCGACAGCATAGCCCTTATCCGGGGTGATGGTGAAGGTTTTATCTCTGCCCTCACGGACGCTGACGTTGCCGCTTGGCGTGATAGAGCCGCCAGTCCCGGCAGCTGCCTTGATGGTGTAGTAGCTGTAATTGCTGCCTGTGGCGGGAATTGTTTTCGTTTCCTTGTACTGGCAAATTTGGCAGATACGTTCCTTTTCGCCATCCCGATTTGACGTTGGTCTTTGGATGATCGTCCAATCGCCAAAGGTGTGCTTTTCCTTTGCAATGGTCACCTTGCCGCAAAGCGAATATTTCTGCTCATGCTCGGTCTCGGTGACGACCCATTCAAGTTCGCAGCCTTCCGCGTGATGTTCAGGATCTTTTTCACCGTATTCTGCTTTACAAACCTCACAGACAGCCTTCATCGTGCAGGAGGCTGTGCCGCCGTGGCAATTCTTGGTTTCCGTATGGCTGGTGTCACGCATACAGATTCGGGTGTGGGTCTTTTCATCGCTGTTCTGCGTCCAAGTACCCCAGTCGTGGTCCAGCACATTGCCGGAGAAGAAGGTCGTCTCATCCGCCGTGCCCTTGGAGCTCAGACCGCAGACTGCGCAGGACTTGTAATAGATTGCCTTTTCGGTACAGGTTGCAGCAGACTTCAAATACTGCGTCTCTGCTTTTTCAGTCGTGAAGCTGTGTGCCGCCATCTCGCCGTATTCGCCGCCGCAGACCGTGCAGACAGCCTTGGCGGTGCAGGTCGCCGTGCCGCCGTGGCAATTCTCGGTTTCCGTATGGCTGGTGTCACGCTTACAGATTCGGGTGTGGGTCTTTTCATCTCTGTTCTGCGTCCAAGTGCTCCAGTCGTGCCCAAGCGGTTCGGAAGGTCCGCCGCAATCCGTGCATGTCCTTCCGCTTGTGCAAGTCGCCGTTCCGCTCCATATGTGTGACTCCCAGTAATCCCATGTCCTATTACATACCGTGCATGTAAGAGCGGTTCGGTGCAATTCATCATTTGCGTATTGATAAGTCACCCTTACCGTTTGTACCTGGCCGCATTTACGACAAAACGCAATATTCGCCGCATATGCCGTCATAGGCATAACAGCCAGCATCAGGCACAGTATGAGCACAACGCTCAAAATTTTTTTATTCATATATTTTCCCCTCCTTTGACAGCTTAAAGTCATATTTCATTTCCAACATGGCGAACAGCTTATACATAACCTCTGTAGCAATTGCTTTAATATCCAGTGATTGAATAAAGGCAATCACCTTTGCCTGCTCTGCCTCCGGTATCCGATACACCCGCATAGCCGCCGTCAAAAAGCGGCTGAGCTTGCGTTCCAACGGAAAATGAATATCACATTTTCTCGCCATATAGCTGCGCATCAGTCCCGCCGTGCCGATTTCCATCTCGTAAAAGTCGCTCTCGGTATCATCGGGAAATTTTTCACCAAAAATCTGTTTCAGCTCTGTCGTGGTATGCAGGTAAATATATTCCGATGTTTCGGGCAGGGAGTAGGCTTCGATGTAGATTTCCCGCAGGTTCTCGTTCAACTCGGTCAGTGTCAGTTGAATCGCCGTTTCCACCGCATAAGCGTAAACCGGCGGCAGCTTGCTGTCTGCAATGCTTCTTGCCACGCCGAACTGTCCGCCGAACATCGTTTCGGTCAATTCCAGCAAAATTCTGTCCTTGGTAGGAAACAAATTCAAATAGCTTCCTCTTGCAACACCTGCTTCATCCACAATCTGACTGACAGAGGTGTTTTTATACCCCTGCTCCAAAAAGAGACGGACGCACACGGTCAGTATTTTCCTCTTTGTTTCACTGCTGTCTCTCCGCAAATATATCACCTCTATTTGAGCATCCTAGTACGCATACTAATAATATCATAACAAGTGCAAAAAGGCAAGTGGAATTTGAAACTTTACCTCCGTAAATTGTGACATTTCCGCAAACGCTGGCTTCTTCCATTACTCACGGAACTTTATGACTTATTGAATACTGCCTGAAAAGGAAAAGCCGCCATCTGTTGTTCATCCTCTGCACCCACAGCATTTGATTTTCCGCTTTGAGGGCTTCCGTTACGCCCTCTTTTTCGGAAAGCTGCTTTACCAGCCGAGAAAATATTGCTTCTCCGGCTTTCTGCACGGATTGCTTGCGGTGATAATAGAAGTTCTTTTCCAATTGTGCAAAGCACTTGACATTTCATTAAGGGATTTTTTTGATGATGATAATAAGGTTCTAATCAATGATCCACTGTCAACCAGAATATATAGACTCAACTCTGTACAAAGAGAGGCATTACTCGCCTTTCTAAATACTATAGATTAAGAAATTACAACGAAAAACACAGCACCATATAGATAACTCCCACTCATCTACATAGTGCTGTGTTTTAATTTTATATTTAATATCTTCTGCCTAGCGCCGTTTAAAAAAACACCATCTGCATTTTGAAAAAACACCAATTAATCGCCACAAAGTCATAAAATTACAAAAAATCACATCATATTACATACATTTATGTCTTTATTGATATGTAACGCATTTGGCTTAAATTCTCAGGTTTTATGCGGTCTCACCAGCTCCTACTCCCACTTATAAGGTGTGAGCTGATAAACGTAATAATTGAGCCAATTCGCATACAAAGTATTCGCGTGGCATCTCCACTTCTTCACTGGTTTCTTTTCCGGGTCGTTGTCTGGATAATAGTTCACCGGAATCTGTGGATTCAGGCCCTTGCCGAGGTCTCTGTGGTACTCCTGGTCAAGGGTCAGCACGTCGTACTCAGGGTGTCCTGTGACAAATATGTTTTTGCCGCCGTCACCGATTATGAGGTACGGGCCAGCCACATCTGACTCGGCTACGATCTCAAGGTGATCATTGTTTACAATGTCCTCCTTGGACACACCGGTATATCTTGAGTGTGGCACATAGAATACATCGTCGAAACCGCGGACTAGCGGTGTTCTCTTGTGGAAGGTGTGATGTTCGTATATGCCTGACAGTTTCTGCGGAAGGTCGAACTTCTGCACACCGTATCTGTAGTAGAGTCCCGCCTGGGCGCCCCAGCAAATGTGCATGGTCGATGTGACATTTGTCTCGGACCAATCCATGATCTCGCGGAGTTCATCCCAGTAGTCAACATTCTCAAATTCCATCTTTTCAACAGGTGCTCCGGTTATGATGAAACCGTCCCATTTGCGGTTCTTTACGCTGTCAAAATCCTCGTAGAATCTGTCAAGGTGTCCCTTTGTCACGTTCTTGGACTCGTAGGACATGGTTCTAAGAAGCGTGATGTTCACCTGAAGTGGGGTGTTTGACAGGCTTCGCATGAGCTGCAGCTCTGTATCCTCCTTCAGCGGCATGAGGTTGAGTATCAGGATGTCAAGGGGTCTTATGTCCTGGCTGTGCGCCCTTCCTGTTCCCATGACAAATATGTTCTCGTCCTCCAATGTTTTCTTAACCGGCAGATCATCATCTATTCTTATCGGCATCTCTATTCATTCCTTTCCATTTACTACAGTTACTCCTACTGTCCAATCAATTCTAAGAAATCCTCCTCAGATATGATAGGCACATCAAGGCTTTTTGCCTTCTTGTTCTTGGATGATGTAGAATTCACATCGTTATTTATAAGATATGAGGTCTTGGCAGATACAGAACCTGTAACCTGACCTCCTCTGCTCTCTATCAGTCCCTTGAGCTGATTTCTGTTGTCAAAATGGGTGAGCGAACCGGTTATGACGAACACCTTGCCCGCCAGATCCTGCTCCGTATCAGAAACCTCATCCACAAACGTAAGCTCAGCCATCAACCTATCTATGATAGCACAATTCTTCTCATTTTCAAAGTATCTGACTATATCCTCTGCTATAACCTGACCGATTCCGTCTATCTCAACGTATGCTGACACATCTGCCTTCTTCATGGCATCCATATCATTTGCAAAATGCTTTGCCATGAGCTTGGCTGTCGCCTCTCCGACATTTGCAATGCCGAGACCATTGACAAGACGCCACATGTTCGTCTGTCTGGATGCGTCCACCGCAGCCACAAGCTTGTTGTACGACTTCTCGCCAAATCCCTCAAGTTCAACTATATGTTCTCTGTGAGCCGCAAGCTTATACAGATCAGGAAGCTCCTCGAGGATCTTCTCATCTATGAACTTCTCTATGGTCGCCTCTGAGAGTCCATCTATATTCAACGCATTTCTGGACACATAGTGTGAAAATGACTTAAGTTTCTTCGCAGGGCAGAACTGGTTTGTGCAGTACAGAGTCTCAACTCCTGACACTGCACCGCCTTCCTCCCTCACTATCTCAGTCTCTCCTCCGCATGCAGGACACGCAGCCGGTATGACCACGTTACCACTCATGGTTAGATTCCTTGCAATCTGCGGAATGATCATATTCGCCTTGTACACTGCAATCTCATCACCTTCGCCAAGCGCCAATGACTTAAGTATGCTGACGTTGTGTATGCTGGCACGGCTGACTGTTGTTCCCTCGAGCTCCACCGGGTCAAATACAGCAACCGGGTTGATGAGTCCAGTTCTTGATGGACTCCACTCCACATAGCGGAGGTGGGTTATCGCTTCCTCGTCCGCCCATTTGAACGCCATGGCATTTCTCGGGAACTTGGCTGTGGTTCCCAGGCTTCTTCCGTATGCCAGATCATCCAGCATGAGTACCAGACCATCCGATGGGAAGTCATTCTCCGTTATCTTCTCTGAAAATTCCCTCACCTTATCAGGAAGTGCCGCCGAGTCTGTCAGGTAGTGTTCTACCACGGTAAATCCCTGCTGCTCCAACCAGTCAAGCTGATATTTGAATGAATTGTGGAAGTCCACATCCTCACCGTCCACTAAATTAAAAGCGAAGAAATGTACATTTCTCTCTTTTGTTATCTTGTTATCGAGCTGTCTCACTGAGCCGCTGCACAGATTTCGCGGGTTCTTGTACTTAGATTCCGCATCCGTTATCTTCTCATTTATCGCATTGAAATCCGAGTATTTGATGACCGCCTCGCCTCTGATCGTCAGCTTGCCCTTGTACGGGATGTGATGAGGTACATTTGCAAATACCTTCGCATTGTTCGTGATGACCTCACCTATCTCACCATTTCCACGGGTAACCGCTTTTATCATCTCTCCGTTCTCATATGTGAGAACAACTGTGAGTCCGTCCATCTTCCAGGATATTACGCCCTTCTGACCGCCAAGCCATGACGCAAGAGCACCTACATCCTTTGTCTTGTCAAGAGAAAGCATTGGATGCTCGTGAGCCTCCTTCGGCAGCTCACTGACGACCTCATATCCTACCTTGACCGTCGGGCTGTTGCTCATGACCATCCCGGTCTCTTTCTCCAGGGCACTCAGCTCATCGTACAGAGCATCATATTCCAGATTGCTCATGATCTCTGTATCTTCCATATAATATTTCTTTGCAGCATCGTTGAGCTGCTTTACAAGTTCTTTAATTCTGGTTATCTTGCCATTATCGTTATTGCCGCTGATGTCATTATTTTCTTTAATATTTTCACTGGTATTTCTACTAATATCTTCCATACACACCCCACAAAAAATCCTATATACACTCTCTACTACATCCCCACTATCCGTCTCAGCTCTGCCTCTTCCTCGCGGCTGAGCTCCCTTAACTCTCCAGGTCTCATATTTCCAAGCTTCACGTTGCAGACCCTGACTCTCTTCAGGTTCACTACCCTGTAGCCCAATGCATCACACATTCGTCTGATCTGCCTGTTGAGGCCCTGTGTCAGCACTATCATGAATGACCTGTCATCTATCTTTCGCACCTTACATTTCTTTGTCACTGTATCAAGTATAGGCACTCCATCCGACATCTTCCTGATGAAGTCCTCTGTTATCTCACGGTTCACCCGCACTCTGTATTCCTTCTCGTGGTTGTTCACCGACTTCTGGATGGCATTTGACAGGTCACCATCATTTGTCAGAAGAAGCAGACCCTGGGAGTCCTTGTCCAGCCTTCCCACGTACTGAAGTCTGATCGGATAATCTATGTGATCAAATATATTGTCTGGATCAGCCTTACTCGCTGTACAGGTAAGTCCTATCGGCTTATTATATGCCAGGATCACTGTCCTATCCTTCTGCTGAACCTTCCTGCCCATGAATGTCACCACATCCCCGGGCATGACCTTCTGACCCATGACTGCAGTCTCTCCGTTGATCGTAACCTTTCCATTCTCTATATGTGTATCCGCAGCGCGCCTTGAGCACACGCCCGCCTCACTGAGATATTTGTTAAGTCTTATTCCATCCGCCATAATCTTTCCTCTGTTATTATTTTCCTATATTGTTAATACATATCTCACATTCTAATTTCTGGTCAGCATACACCATGTATCAGCCAGACCAAGGCCAGTAAATTCTAACCAATATGCAGAACCATCATACCATTTATTTTTCATTTTGTGAACCATTCATCACACCATGTATAACCCACAGCAAAGATTCAGTTAAATTAATTTTGTAAAAGTCCTTGATTTTTTTTATCAATTAATGTATATTTAAACAAACGCAAAGGTGTGTTTCTTCGGAAACGCACCTTTTTTTATTTTAGGAAAAGGAAGTGCATATTATGGATAACATCGACAGAAAAATCATTCATCTTTTACAGGGCAACGCCAGAACGCCACTCAAGTATCTGGCCAGCAAAGTCTTCCTTTCTTCGCCGGCAGTTTCAGCAAGAATAGAGAGACTTGAGAAAGCAGGAATACTGACCGGATATCACGCAAGCATCAACCATGAGGCTCTCGGATATCACATCACAGCATTTATACACATGGCTCTTGATCCAAAACAGAAGCCAACCTTCTATCCATTTGTTGAAGCATGTCCAAATGTACTTGAATGCAACTGTGTGACCGGTGCGCACTCCATGCTCATGAAGGTTTGCTTTCCTAATACCATGGATCTCGACTCATTTATCGGACAGCTCCAGAGATTTGGCAGCACAGAGACACAGATAGTATTTTCCACACCGGTTCCTATCAGAGGGGTTTTGATCGACACAGATGATGTGAACTCTTCCGAGGCAATATAAGTCTCATACAGTGATAATATAAAACGCAGGCATAAAGCCTGCGTTTTCTTTAATTATACATATTCTGGAACTTTCTAAATGTCTCATCCGTTCTAAGCAGATAATCATTGTTTTCTTTTACATGTTCATATATCGCCTGTATATCACCAGATGAGTTGATGGTGTTGATATACGAGCTCTCCTTGTCAGACAAAGCCGAATTGTTGATCTTGTAGCTTCCATCTGACTGTTTCGTCACATATAACGACCTTATATCGAGCGGTTCCGAGTTGACATCCTTTATCATCAGATTGGATAATTCGTACACGATATACGAATCTGCGGTATATCCGTTGGCTATATAACAGGTGGTCTTGTTGTACGCTGTTATATACTCCGCTGCTATCTCAATGCTCTTCATGTCGTCAAATTCCGACGGATCTGTGACCAGTCTCTGAAGTGTCGTCTGATCTGCCTTTGTTCTCGCCAAAAGATAATTGTTCACTAGCTGATTTATCTCATCGATCGTACACAGCCTGTAATTTGCTCCGTCTGGTATCTCCAGTCTCACCGTGTTATCTCTTCCGGTTATGTTCTCTGTGAACAGCTTATCGTTTATAAAAAATACATACACATAGACTCCGACAAGTATCAGAAATACCGCCCACAGCAAGGCAAGAACGCCACCAGAGATCCCGCCATGTCTGGATCTTCTTCGGCCTTTCCGCGTCTTTGCCTTCTCTTCGGCAAAATAATCGTCATCGCCATACAGCTCTTCATCATCGAACATATCTCCGGTATCCGGTGCATCATCCATATCCTCAGGATCTTCTATGACATAATCCTCATACGGCCTTTTCTGTCTCGCCGGGGTCTCCTCAACCTCTGAAGCTCCGCCGGGCTCTGAGTTATCAGCCAGCTCCGAATCTTCACTGTCATCTAAGTCATCATCTAATCCCGAGTCTCCACTGTCATCCGATTCATCGTCTGACTCCGGATCTTCACCGTCATCTAAGTCATCATCTGTCTCTGAATCTCCACCGATCTCTGATTTCCCATCCAACTCCGGCTCTTCATTTTCTATATTCTGTTCTTCCGCTTCCAAATTCTTTTTCTTCTTCATCACTGCATATCATCCTTTTACGAAATAAATATCAGAGTATAAAAAAGCGTACCAGGGCGGAGTCGAACCGCCCGTCATGGCTCCGGAGGCCATTGCCGTATCCGATTGGCTACTGGTACACAGTTGGTATGATACTACAAAAAACTCACTTTGGCAAATAAAAAAACGTCCCCGCACTTATATGCGGGAACGCTTTGAATTCTCTTGTGTCACTAAATAATTACATAGTTACCGAAACGAATTTTACTATAAATAAGAGTGCAATAATCGTCACTACGATATCCTGCTTCTTATACTTGCCTGTGAACAGTGTGATAAGAACATATGTGATAGCGCCAAGACCGATACCATTTGAAATAGAGTATGTCAGTGGCATCATAAGGAATGTCACGAATGCAGGAACTGCTGAGCGCATATCCTCCATATCAACCTTTGCAAAGTTCTTAGCCATAAGTACACCTACGAAGATAAGTGCTGGTGCTGTTGCACATGATGGAATGATGTTGGCAACAGGGCTGAGGAACAGACATACTGCAAAGCAGATTGCTGTAACCAAACTTGTAAGACCTGTTCTACCACCTGCAGCGATACCTGAAGCTGACTCTACAAATGTTGTACATGTTGATGTACCGAGAATAGCTCCTGATACAGTACCTATAGAGTCACACATCATACACTCGTCAAGCTTCATTGGGTCACCCTTCTCGTCAAGCATATTAGCCTGGGAAGCTGCACCATAGAGAGTTCCGATGGTATCAAACATATCTACCAGACAGAAGCTGACAACAAGCATGATTGCTGAGAACACACCGCCGATATACTCAGCAGAGAATGCATCCTTCCATGCCTGTCCCTGGAACACTCCGAGGAATCCGACTGAACCGAAATCCTTGAATGACTGTCCGATCGATGAGAAATCAAAGTTAGGTGCCTGAAGCATCATAACATAATATAATACTGTAGATGCAAGGATACCTATGATAATGTTACCCTTTACATTAAGCTTTGCAAGGATCGCAATTATTATAAATCCTACAAATGCTACTATAGGAGGTGCGATCTGTGCAATAGCCTCCTTTGTGCTGCCAGCGCTTGTGATCACACCGTGAAAATCAAAGAACTGAACAAATGTATATGGGTTGTCCTGGATAAGTGTTGCATTCTTCAGTCCGATAAGAGCTATGAACAGACCGATACCTGCCGGAATTGACTTCTTAAGGCACTCAGGCATTGCAACTGCAATGTACTTTCTGAGTCCTGTCACTGAAAGAATCAGGAATACGAGACCTGATATCAATACTATTACCAGACCTGCCTGATAACCTCTGATAACACTCACACCTGCAAATGCTGCACCAGCTACGAAGATAGTACAGAAGAATGAGTTAAGTCCCATTCCGCAGGCCTGTGCAAATGGCATGTCCGCGAGGAACGCCATGAGAAGTGTTCCCACTATTGCAACAAGAATAGATGCGATGAATACAGCATTCCATACTGTACCAAGCTCACCAGCCATGTCTGGAACTGCCCCTGCCAGCCAGCCATTGCTGCCTTCTCCTGCAACCTGATTTGGATTGACCAGAACGATGTATGCCATGGCGAAGAATGTTGTAAGTCCTGCCATGATCTCGGTCTTGATTGTAGACCCACGCTCTGAGATTTTGAAGAATTTGTCCATGATTACTCTCCTTTTCTCGTTTTAGTATAATATAAACAAATACTTATCCATTCTATATCACTTAATGATACTTTTTCAACTACTTTCAAATAATTTCTTAATGTTCCTTACAAAAATTAAATAACATATAAACAAATAATAAAATAGTCCGGCCGGGTATTCCCCAATCGGACTATCGTATATATGTATTACTCTGTACTATTTTACTTTTTTGACAACAAGACCTCTCACTACTTTATATCTTGAACCTGATATCTTAACTATACCGGTAACTTCTGTGGCGATCTTGCCCTTCTTCACATAGTAGTTCTTGTGATTCTTAGGACTCTTTACTATTCCCGTCTTGCCTGACTGGAATACACCCTTGTAGATATAGCATTTAGCACCTGTTGTGGTACTCTTGAAGAAGCCTGTATAACCTGACTGGATTATACCTTTCTTTACATAGTAATACTTCTTATTCTTAGTGCTTCTGACAAGGGCTGTCTTGCTCTCTGCAAATTTGCCCTTTATTATGAGACACTGCTGTCCCTTTGAATTTCTGTAGAAACCTGTGTATGCTGTATAAATCTTGCCATTCTTTACAAGATATGTTTTTCCCGTCTTAGGGCTCCTTACAAGTCCCTTGTATCCTGTCTTTACCACGCCATTTACAACATAGTAGTTGACTCCGGCACTCCTGACAAATCCTGTGTAATTCTCCTGAACCACGCCCTTCTTATAGAAGTAGGTCTTTCCATTCTCCTTCACAAGACCATTCTTGCTTGTATCAATAGAAGGAGTTGGGTCTGGTGTTGGATCTGGATCCGGTGTTGGTATTGGATCTGGTGTTGGATCCGGGTCCGGTGTCGGATCTGGGTCTGGTGTTGGATCTGGGTCCGGTGTTGGATCTGGATCCGGTGTTGGATCTGGATTTGGATCTGGTGTCGGTGTGATATCCGCATCCTTGTAGAGATATGCGTCATCCCATGTTCCCCATGCCTTACCTGATGCGGTTGCTCTCATTCCGACAACAACCTCTGTTGTCTCTTCCACTGTAAATCTAATCTCAGGATGCTGCCAGATTTTCCAGCCCTGTGGGACTGCAGGTGCGGATGCGAGTTCTGTATCTCCAGCTTTTGCATACACCTCATACACATCGTTATCTCCATTTGCACCGCCCTGAAGATATGCGCTGAACACATACTCTCCCGGCTCAAGTGTGATGGTCTGATATACATCATATGCAAAATCTGATGAATTGTAGTAGTGACCACAATATGCACCGTTTCTAAAATCTTCCTTTGTCTTGATTGCAAATCCCTTGCTTGTATCAGCGATGGTCCATCCCTCGTTTCCTGACTCAAATCCAGGATTTACAAGGATGTTCTCCTTTAATATTGTTACATTGCACTGAACCTCGACAGTCTCATCATTTACTGTCACAGTTCCCTTTACAGTACATGTTCCTGCACCGTAGTTCTTTACCTTCTCAAGCGCTCCATCCTCCCAGGTGATGTCTGCGCTCTCTGAATTGCCATCATTGTAAGCTACTGTTGCTGCAGTCGGCAGAGCTACATTTGCAATATCTGTTATCTCGATCTCAACATCATCAACTGTTATTGAGACTACCTCTCTCTTTGTCTTTGTTCCTGTGTGAACATAGGCAAATGTCTTGAGTGACTCAAGTGGGTGTCCTGTGAAGTCAAACAGTGCCTGGTTGTCAACTGCTGAACCACCGTACCACTTTCCTGCATCAGCTGCGTCATACTCTCCTGCGTATGATGAAGCCCAGCCTGAACCGTACTTCTCCCATGCCTCCTTGTTGGCTGCAAGGACGTCTGCTGCATTCTCTGCAGATGAATCATACACATTTACAGGAAGCCATGCAGGCTCCCAGTAGAATACACCGATTCCTGAAGAACCTGTATTCTTTACTGCTTTTATAACGGAGCTTATCTCATTGGCCTGTCCCTGAACTGATAAATCATAAGTTGTAGAATCATCTTTACCTTTTCTGACAGTATTTTCATGTCCATCACCATCATCCAGTGTATATGCCCATGATGTCTCTGCCACCATGACAAGCTTGCCATATGTGTCTGCCACATTCTTGAGAACCGATGTGAGATTGTCTGTTGAGCCATGCCATACAGGATAGTATGATGATGCAAATACATCGTAGTCTACATTGTATGTATTAAGTCTCTTTGCAAAATTTGCGTAATTGCCACTTCTCTCAGGATTGGTGAAATGGATGGCAACAAGGATATTCTTGTCGATGGCTCTCACTGCCTCACTTCCGGCGCTGAAGATCTTTGCCATGTTTTCCCAGTTCTTTGAAGTCTCACCACATATTCCGTTGGTCGTCTCGTTACCGATCTGAACCATGCCGACATCAACGCCAGCATCGAGCAGAGTCTTAAGGCTCTCTGATGTGTATGACTTAACTGCAGCTACCTTCTCGTCAAGAGTGAAGTCAGCCCAAGCCTTAGGCACCTGCTGTTTGCCAGGATCAGCCCAGAAATCCGAATAATGGAAATCCACAAGAAGCTTTATTCCGGCTGCTGTTGCATACTGTCCGATCTTCTTGGCTGTCTCCAAATCATTGTTACCGCCGCCGTAACCGTTTTTGTCTGCATCATATGGATCATTCCATACACGGACACGCACATAATTTATTCCACATGAAGCAAGGAACTTGAAGTATCCGATATCATCCAGCTCGTTGCCATCGAAATCATAATACTTAACTCCACTGTTCTTCAGTGACACATAGGATGATACGTCTACGCCCTCGATAAATGACTGCTTCTCTCCGTTCAGATCTGTGTATGTGAGATCACGCACGCGGTCCACATATATTCCAGCCTCCACAGGCTCAACTACATCTTCCTCGTCTGTAAGCTTGCAGAGCTTTACATTGTCTATCTTGCCCCAATATCCCTTGGCAAGACTGCCCTTGAATGAAATGCTGACATCAGTTGTATCCTCAAGAACGAACTCTTCTGTCTCATTTGTCGCCCATGCATCCCATCCGGTCGTGGCTCCAACAGCCTGTGACTTATCAGCGACAGATACTGTGAGCCCTGTATCCTGGGCATCGCCCTCGACATCATACTCTAGCTTGTATGTTCCTGCAGGAACAGCCTCTACAGTCTGTGTGATGCTGACATCAGCCGCATCTGAAGCCCAGATATTCAGATAATATGTGGAGTTTACATTACTTCCACCATTTTTTACAACAAGCTCAGCTCCCGATTCACTCTCTATAGTCCAGTTACTGCTGTCACCTGTTTCAAAATCGCCATTTGCAACCTTGAGTGTGTCCACCCAGCTCTCCGCAGCCTTCGCTGTTATCAGTGAAGCTCCAGATCCAAAGATCTGCCCTACCATAAGCGCTCCTGCAAGAACTGCACAGCCAATCTGCTTTACAATTCTCTTTCTTCTCATATATGCCCTCCTAATAAGTATTATTACGCAGACGCATCCCAATGCGCTCCGCGCGGCGTCTGCATTATCACAAGGATTCCTCCTTGCAATAATAATGTTGATCAACAGTTGCGCAACCGTTTGTCCTCATATTGATATATTAACATATTTGAGTTCTGGTTACCATGTCGCTTGTAGACAATGTTTTTAAGAATTATTTGTATATTTTGTATATGTCAAGGCGCAACTTAAGCGCAATTTGTGTGCAATTTTTGTGCGCAACAGGATAATATTATGTTATGCATTTTCAAATATGCACAATAAATCCCAACGCTTACACAAAGAAAACGCCCTGTCCATGATATGTTATGTAAACTTCATATCATGAACAGAGCGTTTTAACGTATACACACTGTATTATTCTATAATGTAACCTGGAATGTGATGTATCCATCCCCGTCACATCTTGCTATTATCCTGCCCTTGTGAGACTCAACTATCGATTTGGCGAGAGAAAGTCCTATTCCCGAACCTCCGGTCTCCGAATTTCTTGAGCTGTCAGGTCTATAGAATCTCTCAAACAATATATCCTGAGAGCCCTCTTCCATGCCATCTGTGAGGTTTTTGAGAACAAACTTCACCTTTCTGCCATCACGCTTCAAGGATATACTTATATCCGCTGATTCAACAGCATACTTCATGGCGTTATCCACCAGTATGCTTATGAGCTGCCTGATGGAATTCTCATCTCCGACATACTTTATTCCATCTTCGATATCCGCGCTGATCTTCTTGCCTCGAACCTCCGACAGAGACGAGAAATGATCTATCACCTCATACGCCACATCAGACAGATCAAACTTTGCCTTCTCCTTCGGTTCAGGATTCTCATCCAGTCTGGAGAGAGCCACCATCTGATTTGTGAGCGCTGTCAGTCTCTTGACCTGATCCCTGGTGTTCTTCGTCCATTCACTCTCACCGTTCACCATCTCTATGACCTCGGTATTTGCATCTATGATGGTTAGGGGTGTCTTGATCTCATGGCTTGCATCGGTGATAAACCGCTTCTGCTTGGCATAACTCTCAGCCACCGGCTTGAATATCTTCTTTGACCAGAACAGCACCAGCATGAACACCGCAAGGAATCCAAGAAGTGACACTCCTACACTGTATACCAATGTATTTCTGAACGACTCCAGCTCCTGACGGCAGTCGACAAATATTATCCTGGTTCCATCCTCACAGTCCGCTACCCTGTATCTGTATATATCCGTAAATCCACTGTCTGAACCGTCCCCAAGTATCTTCAAAGCATACGACTCGGCTTCCGATTCATCAACAGCAGCTATATTATCAAGGCTGTAGGACTCAACAGCCCCATCACTTACGACCACGGAGAAATATCTTGTCTGAAATGGTGTCTCCGGTGAGAACCTATCATTGCTCTTGCCATCAGGCTTATCAGGTGGCTGGGAATCCGCATTGGTCTTAACCTTCTCTTTCAGAAAATCCCTGCGGTCAAACTGTCCATTATTATCCACCAGTTCACTTAAGGTATCATCCGCCCTTGAAACCATGCGGGCATAATTTGCTATGTTGAGAATGCTCATTATGACAAACAGCACTCCAAATGTGGATGCCATTGCCGCAAATATAAATCTTTTTCTCAGATTCTTTATCATGTTCTATCCGCTTCCTTATACTCAAGTGTGTATCCCTGATTTCTTACTGCCTTAATGGACACCCCTGAGCCTATCTGACTGAGTTTCTTCCTGAGATACGAGATATTGACCCACACAACACTGATCTCCGTATCCGTGTCATAGCCCCATATCTTCTCCATCATAAGCTCTGCTGATATTATCGCATTCTGATTTGCCATCAGCAGTTCCATGATCTGATATTCCTTGTTCTGCAGCTTTACGCTTCCACCAGATGAACTGAGCTCATAATTCAGGCTGTTTAACGTGCAGTCGCCATACTTCATCTCCGTGCTGACCGCCTCACTCTTTCTTCTGGTTATCGCGCGTATCCTTGCCAGGAGTTCCTTTGTCTCAAATGGCTTTGCAAGATAATCGTCCGCCCCCAGATCAAGGCCGTTGATCTTGTCATCAGTCTCAGCCTTGGCCGTGAGCATAATGACCGGAACATCGCAGCCCTCAGCCCTGATCTTTGACAGCACGGTAAAGCCATCCATCTTTGGCATCATGACATCAAGTATGACTCCGTCATACACCCCTGCCATAATGTAGTCATAGGCATCCTGTCCGTTATACACAGCGTCCACTGAGTAATTGTTGTGCTTCAATATAACCTGAAGCGCGCTTGAAAGCGCTTTCTCATCCTCCGCAAGAAGCAATCTCATAATCTTATCTCCGTCTCATATTATTATGGTCTCCACCAGATATCACGCAAACCATCTATAATTCGTATTATACCCCTCAAGCTTAAATAAAGCTTAAACCTTCATGACATCAACAATTGTCTGGACAAGTCTGTCTATATCTATAGGCTTGGCAAGATGGGCATTCATACCCGCTTCCCTGCCTCCACACCGTCAAGCATAAGGTCGACCAAAAGCCCGGATGCCGATTCTATGTGTCCCTGCTCGTTACTCAGCTCGTTTGCAATCATCTGAACCGCAATTCCATAGATTATATTTTATACAGTGCCGGATATCAACAGAAACAGACAATAAAAAAGCCCCACGGCCAGCTCAAAAGCCAACCGCAAGGCAATTATTCATATATTCAGATACGGGATATGATTAAACGTTCATCTGCTTAGCAACCTCAGCTGCGAAGTCCTCGTTCTTCTTCTCCATTCCCTCTCCAACCTCGAAACGAACGAAGCTGGCGATCTTGAGATCCTTGTTAACTGACTCAAGGTACTTGGCAACTGTCTGCTTGCCATCCTCAGCCTTAACGTATACCTGATCAAGAAGGCTGATCTCCTTAACCTGCTTTGAGATACGTCCCTCAACAAGACCATTGAAGATCTTATCTGCAACGATAACATCCTTATCAGCAATAGCAAGCTCTGCAAGCTGTGCCTTTGCTTCCTTTGAAAGGAAGTTGAATAAGAAGTTCATGTTGCTCTTCTTCTCTTCGTAGATAGCTACATCCTCTGCGCTCCATACGCCGTCAACAGCCTTTGCAATAAGCTTGTTAAGGATTGGCTTTGGAAGTGTATCAGGTGCATTAAGTGCACTGTCAACTGTGATCTCCTTAAGCTTAGCCATAGCGTCTGCTGAGATATCAGCTCTGCTGATGTACTGTGGGTTCATAGCTGCGATCTGCATAGCTACGTTCTTGAGTGCTTCCTTAGCAGCGTCATCGCTTGCGCCGTTACCAGCTACGATAACACCGATTCTTCCATTGCCGTGTAAGTAGTCAACTACTACATCGCCTGAAAGCTTCTGGAATCTACGGAATGATAACTTCTCTCCGATTGTTGCTGTCTTGTCAACAAGGGCTTCCTTAAGACCATTCTCTCCGAGAAGTGCCTCAACATCCTCGCCATCCTTGCCACCAACAAGTGATGAAGCAAGTGCCTGATCAGCGATCTGCTGAACAAATGTCTGGAATATCTCGTTCTTAGCAACGAAGTCTGTCTCTGAGTTAACCTCTACAACAACACCTGTTGTACCATTAACTGCTGCACGGCAGATACCCTCTGCTGCGATTCTGCTTGCCTTCTTCTCAGCCTTAACTGCACCGCTCTTACGAAGTACATCTACTGCTGCTTCCATATTACCATCAGTCTCTGCAAGTGCCTTCTTGCAATCCATCATACCGGCACCTGTGAGCTCTCTTAACTCTTTAACCTGAGCTGCTGTGATTGCCATCTTATTTTACCTCCAAATTTGAATATTGACATATCATAATAATGGTTATGTCGTTTTATTAAAGCTTTTTCAGCCTGTATATGTCTCTTTAAAAGTCACGGGATAATACTTTTTATATTACCCCGTTACCTTTTATAATCATTTATTAATTATAATCAATGATGATCAATATCAACTACAGATTACTCCTCTGCAGCCTCCTCAGCCTCTGCCTCATCTACTGAATCAGCGTCAACACCCTGCTGAGCCTCGATAACAGCGTCTGCCATCTTTGAAACGATAAGCTTTACAGCTCTGATAGCATCGTCGTTACCAGGGATTACATAATCAAGCTCCTCTGGATCACAGTTTGTATCAGCGATACCAACAAGCTTAATTCCAAGTGACTGAGCCTCCTGAATACAGATTCTCTCCTTCTTAGGATCAACAACGAAGATCATGTCTGGTATTCTCTTCATGTTCTTGATACCGCCAAGGTTCTTCTCAAGCTTCTCCATCTCCTTCTTGATCTGGATAACTTCCTTCTTAGGGAGAACGTCAAATGTACCGTCCTGCTCCATCTCCTCGTACTTCTTAAGAGTAGCGATTCTTGTCTGGATTGTCTTGAAGTTTGTAAGCATACCTCCAAGCCATCTCTCATTTACATAGTACATACCGCAACGCTCTGCCTCGCTCTTGATTGAGTCCTGAGCCTGCTTCTTTGTACCAACGAAAAGGATTGTTCCTCCGTTTGCAACACAATCACCGATTGCATTGTAAGCATCGTCAACCATTCCTACTGACTTCTGAAGATCGATGATGTAGATACCATTACGCTCTGTGTAGATGTATGGCTTCATCTTAGGGTTCCATCTTCTTGTCTGGTGTCCGAAATGTACACCTGCCTCTAATAACTGCTTCATTGAAATAACGCTCATTTTTTCTACCTCCATGGTTAAAATCTTCTGCCGGCATCAACTCTTTGGACCACCCGAGCACAGGCACCACGCCAACTATCAACCAGCATGTATATTTGTTATGCGCACTCACGCAATCGACATTGTAACACAAAAAAAAAGTGCATTCAAGCACTTTTTTCTGAAAATATATGTTTTATAAGAAGTATTCTGTCTGCCGGTCCGTGTTCTATTTTGCTCTTGTCCTGATGCTGTTTATTATATATGAAACACTGGCTACAACAAACAGAAGATAACCGACCGCAAGCTCACCCCAGAATGAACTCATAGTATCTGCAGCATCCAGCACATCATACATACTCTTATAACAGTCAAAGAAGCTCACATCATATCCATAATCACTAAATTCCTGATATAATTCCATGCTGACACTCAGTCTCTCTGAAATGTATATCATTCCTATACACAACACTACGCAGATTATTATGCCCTTCAGGTCAAGTTTCTTTCCAAACTTGTTGTACCCCATCATGGCACATATGACCATAACCGCTCCTGATATGCCTGCGATATAACCAAGCTTATACACAACAAGCCAGAGCACAACTCCGACCAGTGATCCAAGAAACGCTCCTACCAGTCCTGCCAGAACATTTGATCCGGAACTCTTTGCTTTTTTCCCCTGTGGATTCATAGTCTCCTGATCGTAGCCCTGGCCATATGGCTGACTCTGTCCATACATCTGGTTCTGTCCATACTGTGGATTCTGACCATACATCTGGTTCTGGCCATACTGATGATTCTGACCGTACTGCTGTCCCGGATAATAGTTGTCCGTCTGTGAGGCAGCTCCACTATCCGGTTCAGCCGGATTGTTATACCGGTACATAGGACTGGTCTCACTGTGAGTTATTCCAAATTCATTCGGTACATACTGCAAGGCTGCCGGATTTGGCGCAAACGGATCCATACTACTACTACCACTACCCGCACTGAAACGCTGTCCCGGATATCCCATCTCCTCATTATTCATATTGTCTCCCATAATTGATTACTCCTCCCTTTTCTCGTATCTTTACTGATTACCTAATAGTATCCATACTATTCCGCCATTTGTCTCATTGCTGGTGAATGTATATGTTCCAGGCACAAGACTGCCTGAATATCCTGACCTGAGCAGCCAGTCATAATACTCATCCGCATCCCTTATCCCTATCTGTGCCAGGAGCTGACATATCTCGTATGCAGATGTTCCAGATCCAAATGTGATCTCTCCGCCGCCATTGTCATACTTGATGGCACTCGCTTTCACAGCCTCTGTCGCCGCCTCGGTAGTCTTATTTGTGCTGCTTCCTGAACCGGTCTGCGAATTCTTATCCTCTGTATAGCCGTTGTCCTTGGCAGATGGAACTCTCTCTGTCTTATCAGAAAGGCCTCCGTTGTTATCTGTTGTGCCGGTTCCATTTGACTTGTCGGAGCTTCCGGTCGTACCGCTATTGCTTCCACTGCCGCTCTCTGCATCGCTCTTGCCATTTTCTGACTTGCCTGTCTCTGTTGTAGTCTTATCGGCATTGGCATTCTTTTCCGTGGTTACTTTCTCTGTCGTTGTCTTTTCTGTCGTCTTATCCTCGGTCTTCTTCTCTGTTGTCGTCTCTGTGGAAGAATCCTCTGTGCTCTTATCCTGCTGCTGACTTACGACCGCCGTCTTGCCCTGACCTGAATCAGTTTTTCCGGCATTTCCAAAATTAAACGCAACAGTCATGGTAAGTGCTCCTATCACCAGCCCTGTACCAAGGCCTCTGAAATAACTTTTTTTATACATAGCTTACCTCCCGGACTGATTACTGTTTGTCAGCCTCATTGATCTTGTCTATCATAACCTTAGCCTCTCCAACTCCTATTCCAAGTTTGTTTGCGATCTCCATGATGCTGAGTCCCTTCTTGTGCAGATCTGCAACCTGCGACTCTACATCTGTGCCTTCATCCCATATATCAACAACCTTGTTCTGAGCGGCTTTCTTCTTTTTTCTCTTCTTTGAACGATTGTTTCTAGATCTGGCAGCATTGTTATTCTCAGCGATCGCTGCGGCTGCCTTCTCAGGATTTTCAGCCTCTACCACTGTAAATGCACTGTCTGTTACCGGTGCATCCTCCACACTGACTGCTTTCTCGGCAGCCTCTGCATCTGCAGCAGCCTCAGTGCTGCTCTCTGACTCGGTATTCTCTTTCTGCGCTTCACCCTCGGATGTCTCCGACTTATCATTGTCAGCGATACCGTCTGTCTTTACGTCATCTTCTGCTTCAGCATCAGCTTTAGTCTCAGCTCCATCTGCTGTCTCTGTCTTATCTGCTGCCTGAGAATCATTTTCTGACTGAGCTTTCTCTGCATCCGGCTCAGTCTTCTCTGATCCGTTATCTGCCTCCGCAGGCTCTGACTCGGAAGTCTCTACAGTCTCAGGCTCATCGTATGTCACAGGCTCTTTCTCGCTGGTGTCATCCGGATCATATGCCTCGTATGCGTCCTTAAGGCTCTGGTTGATGTAATCTATCATCTGCTTCTTGGCCTTCTCTGACAACTGTTTCTCACAAGCCTCAAGCTCTGTCTGCATCTTCTTCTTTGCAGCCTCTATACCCTCCTCGTATGCCTTGACTGCATCATCTATCTTCTTCTGGGTATCAGCCTGGGCTGTCTCATTTGCCTTGACTGTGCCGGCTCTGAATTCATCCAGCTCCTTCCTTGTGCTGTCCATGAGCTCACTCATTTCCTTCTTTGAACTCTCTCTCATCTCAGCAAGCTCTTTTTTCGATGACTCCCTGACCTCATCAAGGCCCTTTTTCATGTCTGATTTCACAGCTTCGCCCTGTTTCTTCAGCTCATTCTTCTTCTTCTCTACAAGGCTGTCACAATACTCATCAAGCTTCTTCTCCAGATTCTCCCTGCTTTCATCCATCACAGAATTCTCTGTATTCTCTTTTGGACCGTCAGTGAGGAAAAAGCTTACTATCACTATCGCTACACCTACTATCAATGTCACTATTGCCGGTATCATATACGTCTCTCCTTTTCGATATATTTATAATTCTGTTCTCAGGCATTCTTCAGTTCATCAAACACCACATCATTCAGCACTTTTATGTACGTGCCCTTCATTCCCGATGATCTCGCCTCGATAACACCTGCGCTCTCAAACTTTCTGAGTGCGTTCACTATAACCGATCTTGTTATGCCTACCCTGTCTGCGACCTTGCTTGCCACCAGTATTCCCTCTTCTCCGTCAAGCTCGGAAAAAATGTGTTTGATCGCCTGCAGCTCTGAAAACGACAGAGTGTTGATCGCTGATCTCACTATGGCCAGCTTGCGGTTCTCCTCAGCATTCTCCTCATTGAGCGCCCGCATCATCTCAAGTCCCACAACGGTGGTTCCATATTCGCCAAGAATGATGTCATCTATATCGTACTCAGTCTGAAGTCTGTACAGAAACAGAGTTCCAAGTCTCTCTCCTGCTATATCAATAGGAAGGAGCAGACCATGATACTTGTCTATATCCTTTCCATCAAATCCAAGTGTCGTCAGATTAACATTCTCCTTAGTGGATAGGACGAGAAGAAGACGCTCGTTGAGCATGTTGTCTATGAGACTTCCTACCTTACCCTCAATGAGCTCATGGATCTCCGGAATATCCTCTCTGTTCTTGAGTCCGAGTATCTTGCCCTTCTTGCTTATTACCATCACGTTTGAAGCAAGAATGTCGCTGAGCACATCACAAATGTCATTAAAAACAACCTTATGTGAATTGTTATTGTGCAATAACTTGTTGATTTTTCGTGTTTTATCTAACAATTGTACACTCATAAGTTATCCTCCATTTTTTTATGTAACAAAAAGTATCTTTTGCTCGAAATATTATGACTATTTGTGATTCTACCACAACAAGATTGACATAACAACCATATTTTATGTAAAGTTGTCCTAAAAACAAAGATTTAAGAAAGTGTTGATTTTACTGGATTTTTCAGCCACAACATATAGTGGTCAGTCTTTTTTTCGACACAATTTTAATAATTATGACAACCATACACTTCTTTTAATTTTTCTACAATTCAACAAAAAAACAGACAAATTCACTAATTGTCTCCAATTAGGAATCTGTCTGTCACATATCTTATATCTTAATTATTTATCAGCAGTCTCCGCCGCCTTGTTGTTGCAGGTATAACCACACTCCTGATCTGAGCATACCAGCTTATTGCCCTTTACTATCATGTACTTTCCACATTCAGGACATTTCTCATTGCTTGGCATTGCCCATGACATGAAATCACACTCAGGTGCATTGATACATCCATAGTATCTTCTGCCCTTTCTCGTCGTCTTGATGACCACGTCTCCGCCACACTTAGGACAGGTAACACCTATCTTCTCGTAGAACGGCTTTGTAAATCTGCACTCAGGGAATCCAGGACACGCCAGGAATTTGCCGTGAGGACCATACTTGATGACCATGTTTCGTCCGCACACGTCACACACTTCCTCGGACACCTCATCCTCTATCTTGATGGACTCAAGTTCTGCCTCCGCCTTCTTCACCGCCTCGTCGAGATCCGGATAGAAATTGCGGACAACCACTTTCCAGTCCACGGTTCCCTCTCCTATCTTATCGAGAAGGGACTCCATGTTAGCCGTGAAATTCACATCTATGATAACCGGGAACGCCTGCTCCATGCTCTGGTTAACCGCATCACCTATGGCTGTCACATATAACTTCTTCTGTTCCTTCGTTATATATCTTCTCGCAAGTATGGTCGATATGGTTGGAGCATAGGTACTTGGTCTTCCAATTCCAAGCTCCTCCAATGTCTTGACAAGCAATGCCTCTGTATATCTTGCAGGCGGCTGTGTAAAATGCTGTTTCTCCTCAAAGCCGTCAAGCTCCAGCACATCGCCCTCAGCAAGATTGTTGATTCCCGCAACTGTCTCTCCTCTGTCATTGTCCAGATTGTATACAGCAAGGAATCCGTCAAATGCTATCTTTGATGCGGATGTCTGGAATGTCGCATCGCCGCTGCTTACCTTTACACTCTTGACAGAATATACCGCCCCCGCCATCTGGCTTGCAAGGAAACGATTATATATGAGCTGATACAGTCTGAACTGATCCCTTGAGAGCTGTTCCTTTACCATGACCGGTGACAGAGTCACATCTGTAGGTCTGATAGCCTCATGAGCATCCTGTATCTTCTTGTCTGTCTTGGCGCGTCCATTTGAATCGCCAATATATATATCACCGAAATTGTCCGTTATATATTTGTCAGCAGCAGCAACTGCTTCCTCTGATATTCTAGTGGAATCTGTTCTCAGGTATGTTATGAGACCTATCGTTCCACGGCCCTTGATATCAACTCCCTCATAGAGCTGCTGTGCGATCCTCATCGTCTTGGATGTCGCAAAATTGAGCTTCGATGAAGCCTCCTGCTGCAACGTACTTGTTGTAAATGGCAGCGGTGCCTTCTTGTTTCTCTCACTCTCTTTTATGGACTTTACAACGTACTCTCCATCTTGAAGACCGCTGAGTATCTCATCGAGGGCCGCTCTGCCTGATATCTCTTCCTTATTCTTACCATCTCCGGTAAACTTGAACGTGATAGGCTTCTTGAGCTTGCCGCCGGTCAGATTCGCGTCCAGTGTCCAGTATTCCTGCGGGATAAAATCATTTATCTCCTTCTCCCTGTCACACACGAGCTTGAGTGCAACAGACTGTACACGTCCGGCAGAAAGACCTCTCTTGATCTTTGCCCAGAGAACCGGGCTGATCTTGTAACCAACAAGTCTGTCGAGCACTCGTCTCGCCTGCTGGGCATCCACAAGGTTCATATCTATGTCCCTTGCCTGCTTTATAGAATTCTTTACCGCATTCTTTGTAATCTCATTGAACGTAATTCTCTTGTAATCCTTATTCTCCAGCTTAAGTGCTTTCATCAAATGATAGGATATAGCCTCTCCCTCACGGTCCGGGTCAGTTGCGAGATAGATCTTGTCGGCCTTCTTAACCGCTTTTCTCAGAGCGGCAAGAATATCACCTTTACCCCTTATAGTGATATATTTGGGCTCGAAATCATTATCAACGTCTATTCCCATCTGACTCTTTGGCAGATCTCTCACATGGCCATTCGAAGCAATCACCTCATAGTTTGATCCAAGAAACTTTTTTATTGTCTTAGCTTTAGCTGGAGACTCAACAATAACAAGATTTTTTGCCATAGCTATCTGTCCTTTCTGTAGGTTTCCTGTAATTCTTATCATCCCAGAGCATCTTCCGACAGTGTTCATTTTCATGGTCAGGCTCTGACATAATAATTTCTTACCAACTGTTTTATCAATCTTTTCTGTTCTAATTCATACAATATCTGAGTCACCTCAGACACTGAAATCCCAGTCTCGAAGCATATATCATCTATATGCCTTGATTCCAAACGTACACAACTATACACTTTTTTCTCTGCAGGCGCAAGTAAATTTTTGTTAAACGCCTTTGATTGTTAATTTACAATAATAGTGTAACAAACAGATGTTCAGAGAGTTGAACATTCCCCTGTTTGTATCCTGTCCGTGTAAATGCCCTTATACGGACAGGATTAAAGAATATATAAGGGTATAACGACAAGTTGAAAGGATGGTAATAATATGGCTTTTTTATTTAGTTTGGATCTAATGAAGATCGCACAGGAAGAAAAGGTAATTGTTGACAAGGAAGGTAATGAACAGGGCAAGTATTATGTCATTGGTCTTAGCAATGGAGCTAAGAGTTTTGAGGTAACTTGCGGAGAGAAGAATAATCTTCTTAAAGTGCCTGTTTTTTCAAAGGTACGTGTTCATTTTGACATAGTAGATAAAAAGTTAAAAGCTATTGATGCAGATGCAGTGGCTAAAGGCGGTGAGAAGAATTCTTAAAAAATATTTTTTAGATTCTTCAATACTTTTCTGTTTTATATCGCGTAAATTCCCCCCTTTGTGGGTTTTTAAATAAATCTGAAAGGGGGTGAAGCATATGACGATGGAGCAGATCACTACAGGCATTACAGACCTCATGGGTGTTATGGGAACTGTACTTACATCAATAGGTAGCAATGCCGCACTTATGGTAATCTTTTGTGTCGGTGTAGTCGGTGCTGGTGCTGGTGCATTTAAGAAGATCGCAAGATCAGTAAAGTAGTGGAAGGGAGTATGTAATTATGAAGATTGCAGATATTACAACTGGTGTCACTAACCTTATGACAGTGATGGGTACTGTTCTTACTGGTATTGGTGATAATGCGGCGCTTATGGTTATCTTTTGTGTTGGTGTAGTTGGTGCTGGTGCGGCTGCATTCAGGAAGATTAAGCGTTCTGTGAAGTAAAGAAACAATATGATAGGGTGTGGGCATACCCCTATTTTTTATGCTTTTTGATAAGGAGATATTAAATGAAGCTAAGATTAAAAAGAATAAGCAAATTAAATATTGTTGTAGCTGTATTTGTTTCTATATTGTTGTTGTTTTGTAATTGCGTGTGTCCACATTTGTTTGTTTATGCTTCTAATTCCGGGGTTTCAAAATATTTACATGGTTCTCAGTATGTTACAAAAAATGGGTATTACTTTGAGCAATCAGATTATATATGTGGTAGTGATTTTTGCTCTTCGCCTGCATCTTATGAGTGTACTGGTCATTGTTTTGATGCTTCTGGAATGCCTGTATCTGCTACTGATTCGGTAAAGAAAAAATTTAATAGCTTTTTATCCTCTGTCGGTGTTGATTTAAGTGGTCTTGATTTGTATTTTGTTTTGTATGAGCGTCCTACCGATGGTAGTTCTGGTTATTTAGAACAAATGTTTTTTTGGGTTCCAAAAGGTTCATCTATATGTATGGGGTATAGCGCTTATGAAACTCCTTCTTCTGTGTATTATTATAATCTTTCTGAATATGCTCGTGTTTATACAAATTCTAATGTTGGTTGTATGGGTAGTGTTCAAATTATGAATTATGCAGATTGGAATGATAGATTTGGTGGGTTTACTTTTACAGAAACTAATAGCGATTCATCTTTTGGAACTGATAAGTCTTTAGGAATTAATAATTTTCGCTTTAGGGTTCAACCGTCTAATATTAGCCGTTATAAATTAGTTGCTACTAATATACCGCTTGTGAAGTGTGCTGAAAATTTGAGTGGTTCAATCACTGATTATTCAAATTGTAAGAAGTTTTTAGATGGTGACACAAGTCTTGCTGATAATTCAGATCCAGATTATGTTGATAAGCCGACTTATCCGGCAGAGTCATTTTATTGGGATTCAATGACATGTAAGGTTGCTCGTGTTGGTTCAAATGATAACAAAAGTCGTTATGCATTTTCATTTCAATATGATTATTCATGTCCATTGATGAAAGATACGTCTGAGATGTTTAGTTGTAAAGTAATTTATAATGTAGACATTGCTTATCGTGATGGTAAAGGACGGACTTTTACACAAACAGATTCAAAAGAAGATACTTTTAGTCTTAATAAACATAGGGGTGGTTATCTTAACGATAAAGTCTATTTAAATGGTGATATTGGCGCACTTACTCAGGGGGTTTCTATGCTTGAGGCATTGGACTATTTTACTTGTTTTGTGCCAAATTCTAGCGGTTCAAGTTTAGATAAATATGTAGAGTATTCTGTTACTAGTGCAAAACTTTATGTAACTGTATTCCTCTATCATGTACCTGATCCAGATACTTTATTCTCTGATTCGGATATTATGCAAAGTGCTAGTAATAATATGATTCAGTCAACTGATGTAAGGTATTTCCCTTTTGATTTATACACTTTAGAAGAAGATAAAGAGGTTGCATCAGAAAAACCTACTGTTACTACTGAGGATGTTGTTGACGGTAATGGAAATGTTGTTGATAAAAAGGTTACTGATGTTGTTGCTTCTGATGATTCAGGTAAAACGGTTATAAATATAACTATAGATAATAGTAATAAAGTTATTGATGGTAATGCAAATATAAATACTGGTGGTGGTTCAAGTGATGATGATGAGGATAAAAACTCTAAATCATTCTGGAAGTATGTGACTGGTATTGTGGCATTTTTTACTGCTCTTCTTAATAGTGATTCTGGGCTATTTGCAGTTATAGCATCTTATTTTAAATTTATTCCAGCCGATTTCTGGAGTGTAACAATCGGTGCAATAGTTGTTATTGCGATCTTGTCGATTTATAGACTTGCTAAAAAAGGTGGGTGATTGAATGCTTGAACTTGTTGCACTTGTTGCTAAAGTGGTTTTTTATGGCCTTACATATGAATTTACTTTGGGTGGCATTGCATTTTCTGCCTGGAAGATATTCATAACTTATCTTGTTTGTCAGCTTATAGGATATGCGTTATGGGTATTTCTTAAAGGAGTTTCTCAAGATTCAGATTAATAAAACTAGATTTTTATTCTCCAGTTTTATAATACTTAATTAATTTTTTTATAAGGAAATAAATAAGGAATATTATTCCTATTGGTATTAGTAGCAATAAAGCAAATAAAAAAATATAGACAATTATGAATATGGTGCTTGTTCCTGATGCTGATGTTGATTGACTTAATATTATATTAAACATTTTGTTTTGTTCTCCTTTTTTATTTAGATTATAGATTAATAGGTAAAATCTATCAAGTGTATATGTTGAGGTGATATGTATGGATGCTTTTGATATTTTGATTTTAGTTCTGGGTATTGTAACAGGTGGAATTCTACTTGCTCTGAGACTTCCTTTTTATAAACTTTTAATCTATTTTGTAGCAATTATGTTTTTAGTTGGTATGCCTATAGCAATAATTTTTGGTATTGCAAAGTGGATAAAAAATTGTGATGAAGAGAGGTAAATGTTATGTGTAAAGAAAATTGCAGAGGTGTAAAATGTCATATCTGTTTAAATGATAGTGCTTGTTGTGGTGGTGAATATCAGCCGCTTATAGATGATAGTCTTTGTAATACGTGTGTGAATGCATCAAATTGCTATGAAACGTATATGGCAGTAGATGCATGTAGTGAATATCTGCCTGATGTGCCGCAGGCGGCTTCAGCCCCTCGGCACATCGACATGTGCAAATTATTTAACAACCACTCCCCTCTTTCCTTGAAAGTTAAAAGGGGGTGTAAATAATTGGTAGCTTTAATAGCCTTAATCGTGTTTGTAGCTGGTAGTTGTCAATTATTCAAGGAATATCATTATCTACTTGATTACAAAAGAGATGAAAGGACATTTAATGAATATCGTGAAAGGAGTAAAGAAGAACTTGAAAACATATATCAAGACGATCATTTTGATTTTTAGTATGGTGGTGTCCTGTCTGTTTGTTGCATCACTTATAACATATGAGTGTGCTACTACTGTCAATGCTCAGACAGTCAGCACAGGACAGACAGAAATAAACATTGATGTTAAAAATGCCCCTGTGGCTACAAGCGGTGATGCTGGCTATATGTCAACTGTAAGGACTGTGACGGATGTGTACAATGTGTGTGTGCTTATACTGTTCGTGTTAGTGTTCTGGGTATTCTGGAATGTCATAAGAACAGTGTATAGAGTGTTTACCGATTTTAAGCGGTTTTAAGTGAGGTGATCTGATGGACAAAATAATACTTGATCTGTACTCAAATGGTGACTTGTACATGATGTTTGCTAAGATTATGGCTTATATGATAGCTTTGCTTGTAATGACCTGTGTGGTCGGTTCTATAAGGGGGTTACGCTTATGACAATCCTGATAATAATATTGATATGCTTTGTGTGCTATGCGTTCCCTGTTGTGCCATTCGTGGTTACCCATTTCTATCAGGTAGTAACTAATGGAGCTGTTGACCTGTACAACTACATTAAGCATAAGGAGTATAACCGCTGTCACTTTTATGGCAGCATCCACATGGTGACGGCATACCGCAACAAGGTGTTCGGCTCAGGTAAGACGCTGGATATGACCATGGTGGTGCGTGATGTCTTTCACAAGTACGATGGTCTGCCTGTATGGTCAGAGGATGAACAAGCCTTTGTGACTCAGCATATACATATCATCAGCAACGTAGATCTAACAGATGTGCCCTACACTCCTTTCACAAATGTGAATCAGCTTAAAAACGTTGAACAGGGAACAGAGGATGTAACTATATTTGTGTTCGATGAAGTAGGTGCGATCTGGAACAGCCGAAACTATAAAGATAACATATCTACGGAGCTGTTAAAAAGATTGCTTCAGGTAAGAAAGAATAAGATAGGTATTATCTGCACGGCACAGCGTTTCAAGTTCGTAGACGCCCTGCTCCGTCAGATCACAGGGTGTCTGATATGTGTTAATAAAACATGGCGACTGCTATCCGTCCGCTATTATGACCCTGTGTCATTTGAAAACTGCGATAATATCGACATGATAAGGCCTCTTCATCTGTCATTCAAGTTCGTATTCAATAAAGACTATGCGGCATATGACACAAGTGCTATCGTCGAAGATCTAAAAAAGACAGAAATGATAAGTGACAGTGAAATACTCGCCGGACAGGGAGTGATCCAGCCGG
>OJRI01000425.1_pt1 | contig 31250 bp, 34 predicted proteins | sample 1599151 | NCBI WGS metagenome assembly OJRI01 (sample SAMN03922457, study PRJEB24848) | human gut metagenome | isolation source: stool sample | host: Homo sapiens | place: Germany | collected 2009-11
TGGATATTCAGCTTGGCAATGTGGACAAATATGAGATGCAATCCCGAATTGCCAAGCGGCTCTCCACAATGGCAAAGACGTTGAAAATTCACGTTCATTTTATCTGTCATCCGCGGAAAACAGAAGCATTTCTGCGCAAAGGCGACATCAGCGGAACAGCCGACCTTACAAATGCAGCCGACAATGTGTTTATGGTTCATCGGGTCAATGCTGATTTTATGATGCGCTATCGCTCGGTATATCCCAAACTTGAGATTCAGCCGGATGTGGGAAATGTGGTGGAAATCATGAAAAACCGTGACCTTGGCGTTGTGGATGAGATGATAAAACTCTATTTTGACCGCCGAAGCAGAACTATGTCGGATGTGAAGGGACTTCCGCCGCAGCACGCATGGTCTGAAAAGATTGAGCAGATGCTGATGGAAGGTTTCACGCGGGTCAATCAAGGCGACCTTCCTATGGAATGGCGGTGAGAACATGCATGGCAAAGTGAACGATGATGAATGGGAGATTTTCCGCGATGCGTTCCGCCTGTATGCAGCGCATTGTGATCCGCCGGAGAATCAGGCACAAGATGCCGAAGAATGGTGGCTTTCAATGGTAAAGGACACCAGTGAAAAAGCTGCAAAATGGAATAATCATCCCTTGATGATGCTGCTGTTTCGAGCTGTTACTGAGTATGTTGAGCAAAAAGCAGCAGGAAAAACGCAAAGTACAATACACAAATAAAGGAATATCTGGCGGAGGTGCTGGGATGAATCAGAGAAGAAACTGCTCCCATTATGTTTATGGAGAAAAGGAACCGTGGAAAGCGTTTGCGAGTGCAGTGATTGTTCAAGCGGTCAAGGATTTCCGCAGCTGCGGTCGGATGCAGTACGAACTTCGGCAAAAGTTCCGCAGCGAGACAAAGCTGACAGCAGAAGAACGGGACTATCTCACATACCGCATCATGCAGTACAAGCAGAGGCTTGATGAACTGCGAATCTTTTTTCAGTCCGGTCGTTTTGTATTGCTTACTGACATAGATGGTATCCAGCTGCTGAAAAGATTGGAGCGTGAAATTGCATGAGGAAAGCAGTTGCATTTTTGAAAAGGGCAGAAGCAGTTGAACAGAAAATAGATGCCCTTCTCTCGCAGATAGAACTCTACAAAAGCCTTACGCAGCGAGTTACGGCATCTTGGGGAAGCGAATTTACCGCCCATGCGCGCAACGTGGGTGCGAATGAGAATGCGATTATTCGTCTCACGGAAGCACGCAGAGAGCTGGAAAACTTGACGCAGGAGTATCGGGATGCCGTTGAAGAAATCACAGCTGTCGTAAACAGCATGGATAATCAGGCGCACCGGATCATCCTCTTGAACTATTATCTTTCTCATATGAATTTTGAGAAGATTGCTGAAAGAATCGGATTAAGCCGGTCGCGCGTGTATCATTTGCACACTCAGGCGCTTGATGAACTGGAAATGCTGCTAAGTGCAAGCACCTGAATAGGAGACAACACGGGCGGCAATCGCGCAAGATAGCAGCAAATAGCATGAAATAGCATCGCGCAGCACAAAACAGGACAAATTAGCAGCGAACAAGACAAATTAGCACGCTTTAGCAACGAAACCTGTGCTATAATAGTAGTGTCGAAAGAGACGAAGGCATTGATGGAGCAATCTGTCGATGCCTTTCTATTTTCCAGAACAGGAGGTGTGAAATATTTACAGGCTGAACCCACCATCAAACAGCAGTGGAGGGCAGGGAAGTTCTGCTGCCACGGATGAACGAGTGCAGGAAGGAGAAAGTGGATGAATCCCACGGTGCTTGCAACTGTAAATCAGAAAGGAGGGGGTAGCGAAAACGACCAGCTGCATCAACATAGGTGCAGCAATGGCACGGGAAGGAAAAAAGGTGCTGCTGGTGGACACTGACCCGCAGGGCAGCATGACCATCAGCCTCGGCAATCAGCAGCCGGATCAGCTTGCGCCCACAATCGCAGACCTGATGACCAAAGTCATGAACGATGTCCCGATTGCGCCGGGCGAGGGCATACTGCATCATCCGGAGGGAATTGACCTGCTGCCCGCTAACATCGCGCTGGCAGGAACGGAGGTGTCGCTGGTGAATGCAATGAGCCGCGAAACCATCTTGAAGCAGGTGCTTGCCCGCAATCGGCAGGACTACGACTGCATCATCATCGACTGTACGCCGTCGCTGGGGATGCTGACCATCAATGCGCTGGCGGCAGCAGACCGCGTAATCATCCCGGTGCAGGCGCATTACCTGTCTGCCAAAGGGCTGGAACAGCTGCTGCAAACCATTGCAAAGGTACGCAGGCAAATGAATCCTAAGCTGAAAATCGACGGCATCCTCATGACGATGGTGGATGGGCGCACGAACAACGCCAAGGAAATCACGACGCTGATTCGGGAGACTTACGGCGGCAAAATCAAGGTGTTCGAGACGGCGATTCCGCATTCCGTCCGCGCGGCAGAAGCGAGCCTGACCGGGAAGAGTATTTTCGAGTACGACCCCGGCGGCAAGGTGGCGCAGGCGTATCGCGCGCTCACAAAGGAGGTGCTTCAGCTTGAAAAGCAGCGGCAGAAAGCCAAGTCTGACCTCCTACGATGATATTTTCTCCACGGAAGCCTCACGCCAGCAGGAGCAGATTCAGCGCCTTGCGCTAAGCGAACTGCATCCCTTCAAAGATCATCCATTCCGCGTACTGGATGATGACCGGATGATGGAAACGGTGGAGAGCGTGAAGGAATATGGGGTGCTGGTGCCGATTATCGCCCGACCGATGCCGGATGGCGGGTATGAAATTGTGTCCGGGCATCGGCGGAAGCGCGCCTGTGAGCTGGCAGGGCTGAACGAGATTCCCGCCATTGTCCGCGATTTGGACGATGATGAAGCTGTCATCATTATGGTGGACAGCAATTTGCAGCGCGAGAACATTCTGCCCAGCGAACGTGCTAAAGCGTATCAAATGAAGCTGGAAGCAATCAAGCATCAGGGCGAGCGGCGTGACTTAACTTGTGCCCAAATTGGGCACAAGTTACCTGATGGAGCAAAAGCCCGCGACATAGTTGCGCAGGAAGCCGGGGAAAGCAAATCGCAGATTCAAAGAATCATTCGGCTTAACCAGTTAGAAAAGCCGCTCATTGATAAGGTGGATGCTGGCAAACTCGCCTTTACCCCCGCCGTGGAACTTTCGTACTTGAAGCCGGAAGAACAGCAGTGGCTGGATACCGCCTTGGAAAACACGCAGCAGACACCGTCCCTTTCGCAAGCCCAGCGCATGAAGCGCGAAAGCAAACAGGGCACGCTGTCGGAACAGGGCATCATGGAAATCATGACGGAGAACAAGCAGACGGTTCCTGTCAAGGGGTCTGTCGTGCTGCCGCAGGAAAAGTTGACCAAGTATTTTCCACGCTCCTACACGACGGAGCAGATGGAAAAGGTAATTTTCAAGCTGCTGGATTACTGGATGCGGAAACGGCAAATGTCGCAGGAGCGATAAAGACGCATGAAACGAAAAATGGATATTCTGCTAATGGTCATGTTTCTGTTCGGAAGCATGATTTTTCTTTGCCCAATTTTCGGGCAGATAAAGGAGGTCGAAGAAGATGACCGTGTATACACGCGCATGTCCGCAGAGGTTAAGCCCCCTCAACAGGCTTCGGGACTGGTGGAGGATGCGCCATCCCCCGCGGCAGCCGCCGTGCAGACCGTGCTGCCCCTGCTGCTGGAAGTGCCGCTGCCGGAGAAAACCGCTGTGCCCGCTGCCGCGCCGTCCCCCGTACGCCCGGCTGCTTCCGACACTGCCGCGCCAGCACAGGCAGAGCGGACAGCAAATCCCCGCAGTGTCGATGTAGAAGCATGCATTGCGCAGAATCCGGATTTTGCCGCATGGCTCACCATTCCGGGTACGCCGGTGGATTATCCGGTTGTGCGGTCGAACAGGACGGACTACTACCTGACGCACCTGTTCAGCGGCAAAAACAGCAAGCTGGGATGCCTGTTCTCGCTGCCGTCGGCGGATTATCAGACACCGAGCAGGAACATTGCCATCTACGGGCATCACCTGAGCCATAGCGACGCGATGTTCAGCAGCCTTGTGCAATACAAGGATTCGGGCTACTGCGCCGCGCACAGCATCATTCAGCTGGACACGATTTACGGCGAACGCACCTATCGGATTTTCGCCGTCGTCAACATGCAGGTTGGTGACTGGGATGCAGCGGCGGCTGATTTTGCCAGCGGACAGGCGTTTCAAGCGTATGTAGACCGCGCACGAGCCAAGGCACTGTACGATTCAGGCGCGGCAGTCGGTGCGGATGACCACATTCTGACCCTGATTACCTGCGACCGCAGTGCGGGCGGTGCAAGCGGCCGTCTGATTGTGCTGGCGGTTCAAGAATAATACTATTTTCGGATTCACCTGAGCCATCTGCTTGCGCCTTTTCCCCGCTGTCGTCCGCTTATTCCACTTAGCGTAGCGCTGCTACGCTGCGTTTCATTCGCGTTAGACAGCGTGAAAAATTCGCGGCGCATCTTGGCTCATTTTCATCCGAAAATAGTATAAGAAGGAGAAGCAAATGAAATTGAAATCCAATTTGAAACGATTTGCATCATTGATGCTGTCTGCGGCGCTGGTGCTGACCTGCATTCCGCTCTGTGCGGCAGCAGGAGAAGCAGCCACGCCCTCGGACATCACGGGAACGGAAGTCATTGTGCTTCCGGCAGAAGAACAGGCGCTTCCACCCGTGGAGGAAGCGCCTGACGAATCCGCATCCGATGCACCGGATGAGCCGTCCCATGACGAAATGCTCCCCAATTCGGAGGAAGAAAGTTCGTCGGACAACCGTCATCCTTTGCAGGCGGCGATTGAAGAACATGGGTATGTCTACGTCCGGACGGTGCGGGCAGTCAGCGTGTACGCCAGCGCAGAATCGCAGGAGCGCATTGTTTATGCCGCGGCTGATGATGCGTCCATTCTGCTGGCAACAGCGTTTTTCGGCGGTCATCAAGCCGTGCAGGTGTGGTTTCTGGACGCGGAACAGCAGATTATCAGCGGCTTTGTACCGGCAGCGTCGCTGGATACCCGCTATTTGACGGATGCGGATGTGTCGGGCATCGCCGACGTGCCATCCTGCGACGGAATGACTACCTTCGGTCAAAAGCGATTGTTCGTGGTCAATGGCAGCCGCCCGGAAGAAGCATCTGATGAAGAAGAAACGCCCGCGGATGCACCTTCGCAGGACGCGCCGCACCAAGAATCGAATCTGCCCGAAGCGGATGAAAGCGGTGTTTCGGAGCAGCCGGATGCCGCAGAACCGCCGGATGCTTCGGTACATCCGGAAATTAGCAGCGCGGAAGAAATCGACGAAACGGTGCCACCTGTAAGTCTCGGCGATTTTATCAGCGTCAGTACGGACACGCGCGTCTTTTCTGCGGTGGATGATGATGCGTCCGAAACGTATTTTTCCAGCGAGTATCAGGGCAATTTCGTCAAAGCAGCCGCGGTGCAGGTGGTGTCCGTTGCGGAAGATGCTTCGGGGACGGCATGGTATCAGGTACGCTTCCTGTACGGCGATTCTTTCCCCAGCGGCAAGATGAAGTGGACGGCTGACGAAACGGTGTGGGTGATGGCAGCGGAAACCGGCGAAACGGATGCGGATGCCTGCACGGTGACGGATTTCGCGTATCCCAAAGAAATGCTGCGCCTGCTCCGGGAAATGCAAACGTATACCGCAGAAACGGACGGATTCAGCTTGAAGAATATTCATGGGAAAATCGGCAGTTTTCAGGTGGGACAGTCGGGACTGCAAGGAAGTTCCGGCAGGGACGCGGCGTATCCACAGCTGGCGAAATCGGCATCGCACGGCACGATTTATGCGACACCGCACTATCTGGAAACCTTCCCCGTGTATTGCCTTGAGCATACGCTTTCCGGCCCCGGCGAAGGGTCGGGCGCGAACAAAACGGAAACCGGCCCGTATGCGCTGATTGATATGGAGGCGTTCGTGAACACCGCAGAAGGCGGCGGTATGAACGGGGTGCGCTTCAAGGCACAGACCATGCACGCCATCGCCTGGGCGCTTCGGCACACCTATCCGTTTATGGTGCTGGATCGCAGTGATGCAAACAACGAAGTGTGGAGCCGTGTCGCGGGTCAGTTTGCTATCCGCGAGGTGATTAAGCAGCTGGAAGGCGCGCAGTACGTCCGCAGTTATTGGGACATGGATAATTTCTACGCCTTCTCCGGCGGCGCACCGGAAGTGTACTTGACCTATGCCCGCTGGCTGGCGAAAAACGCGATTGCGCACGCGAAAATCACCGGGAAAATCACGGTCAGCGGTCAGCGCATCCAAGCGTCAGACGGCGGCTATATCGGTACGGTTACGCTGACGACGGATGCGGATTTGATTCGGATTTCCAAGGCAGTGGGCAGTATCACGGGGAACAGCGGCGGTTCGGATGAAGCGTACTACTATGTCAAGAGCGGCGATACCATCCGGATTTTGTCGGACAAAAGCAGCTTCTCCGTTTACATGGAATCAATCGCGTCCAGCGCGGAAGAAGCAGGCTTTCTGGTCGGAATCCCCAGCGCCTCCATCCAGAAAGTGCTTGTCCCGATAGAGGGAACGCCATACCCGCTGCAATCCGCTGTTGTCACGTTTGAACTGCTGTATGGCACGGTGTTTGTGACCAAGCAGTCCATGGACGGCATTTTGCTGCAAGGTGCAGTGTTTGAGCTGCTGGATGAATCCGGCGCGGTGCTGGCAGAAGCAGTGACGGATGCGCAGGGGCGTGCCGTTTTTTCCGGGATTGCACCGGGACGCTATCAGGTTCGCGAGAAAACCGCGCCGCAGGGGTATCGGCTGTCGGTTGTCTCGGCGCAGGAAATCATGGTGACGGCGGAGGCAGACACGGCGTGCATGTTCATCAACGAGCGCATGATGGGCATCATCCGGGTCATCAAGACGGACAGCATGACGGGAAAACCGCTGCCCGGTGTCACGTTCACGGTGACGAGATTGACCGCGCCTGCATCGGACAATGCTTCCAACATTGGCAAGGTTGTCGCAACAATTACGACGAATGCGGATGGCATCGCACAGACCGAAGCGCTTCCGTGGGGAGAATATCGGATTGAGGAAGCCGAGGCGCTGGACGGCTATGTGGATACGGACTTTGTGACCATCGTTCAAATCAAATAACAGGAGGAAGAAAAATGAAGCAGATGAAGCAATGGATGCACTGGGTGCTTGCGCTGGTGCTGCTGGTGATGAGCCTGTCTGTTCCGGCAGCAGCGGCGGAAACCATCACGGTGAATGTAACCAACACGCCCGTGCGCGGCAGCGTGGCGCTGGAAAAGACCGGCTTGCAGCTGGTGCGCTTTACGGACGAGCAGGATGAATGGGGCAATACCGTTATGAAGCCTGTTTATCAGCAGGGGTATTTGAAGGGCGCTGTGTTTGAACTCCGCGCTGCGGTGGATGTTGTCGGCAAGGAAGGGACGGTTTTCTACAAGCAGGGAGAACTGGTGGAAACACTGACCACCAGTGCAGACGGCGCGGTGAACTCGAAGCTGCTGCCGCTGGGCAGCTACTGCTTGCAGGAAGTTTCCGCTCCGGACGGCTATTTGCTGGATGATACCCCGTATCCCTTCACGCTGACGGCGGCAGGCAGGCAGACGCCTGTCGTGGAAGTGAAAGTGTCCGCTGTCAACACCTATCTGCCGATTCGGGTGACGCTGCACAAGCAGCAGGAAGCGATTCGGGTGGATGAAACGGCGGACGGCATGATTCTCTCGTCCATCGAGAGAGTTCCCGGCGAAGGCTGTGTGTTCGGCTTGTTCAATGCAGGGGTGATTTCCTACGGCGACAGCCAGAAGCTGCCTGCCCATACGCTGATGGCGACTGGAATCACGGATGCCAAGGGCAAGTTGACCTTCTCCGGCATGTATCCGCATGGCGCGTATTATATCAAGGAACTGTCCGCGCCGGATGGCTGGCTGCTGAATACCGAGCAGTACCCGGTGCTGCTGACACCCGAAAACATGGATGCAGCGGAGGAGGCAATCGCAATCACGCTGGATGCGCCTATCCTGAACCGCCTGATTTACACGCCGGTGACGATTACCAAGCATGGCATTACCGGCAAGGAACCGCTGCCCGGTGCGCTGATTGAAGTGTACGATGCGCAGGGCAGTACCATTTACCGCGCGTATACGGATGAAAACGGTCAGCTGCCGGATATTCCGCTTGTTCCCGGCTCGTATACGTTCAAGGAAACCTATGCGCCGGAGGGGTATGCGCTGAATGTGGCGGTAAAAACCTTCACGGTAACAAGCGAAGGAAAAATCATCGGGGAAACCGAAATCCGGGATGAAATCAACAAGATTCAGCTGAAAAAGGTCAAGGAGAACGGCGAGCCGCTGCCCGGCGCTGTGTTCGGCATTTACGATGCCAGCAACACGCTCGTGCAGCAGCAGACTTCCGATGACAATGGTCATCTGACCTTCTCGAAACTGGGGTATGGCACTTATACCATCCGGGAAATTCAAGCGCCTTACGGCTATCATCCATCCACCGGCGAATGGCAGGTGACGATTGACGGTACTTATCAGAACCCTGTGCAGATTCTGACGACGGTGGTCAATGAGGATGCGCCCGGCTGGATTCGGGTCATCAAAACGGATGCACTGGACGGTCATCCCATTGCGGGCGTTCGCTTCGACATCTACGCCTTGAATGAGGACGGCAGCACGGGCGACTTGGTGTCCACCATGCTGACGAACGACGACGGCGTGGCAATGTCCGAAAGTCTGCTGGTCGGCGACTACATGGTCAAGGAGCATGAAGCGCCCGTCGGCTATGTGAACAGCCTGTGGAGCGAAAAAGTGACCGTCGTCATGGACGAAACCGTGGAGCGCAGCGTGACGAATATACCCATGCAGGGGCAGGTTCGCATTGTTAAGACGGACGCGGAAACGGGCGGAAGTCTGGCTGGCGCAGTCTTTACGGTCATCCGCGTGAGCGGCTTGCCTTCGCATGGCAAGGAAGGGTGCGGCGAGGTTGTGGCGGTCATCACCACGGATGCGGAAGGGGTGGCAGTCACGCCTGTGCTGACGTGGGGCATCTACGAAATCCGCGAAACCACCGTGCCGGACGGGTATCTGGACAGCGGCTGTGTCGTTACCGTTTCGATTCCCGGCAATGCTGACTGACAAGAAAAACGGGAGGCATCCATGAACACAAAACGAAACATCCTGCCCATGCTGCTGGCGGCATTGCTGCTCTTCTGTCTGCCGATGGCATCGCTGGCGGAGGACGTACCCATTCAGAACGTCAGCATCCGCAATACGCCTATCAAGGGGCAGATTCTGCTGGAAAAGACCGGGCAGATGCAGACGACGGGTGAACAGGGGTATTTGAAAGGCGCGGTATTTGAAATTCGGGCGGCGGAGGACATTATCGGGCAAGACGGCACACAGTGGTATTCATGCGGCGAGCTGGTCGCCACGATGACCACCAGCGGCGAAGGCGTGGAGAAAAGTCCGCTGCTGCCGCTGGGCAAATACACGGTCAAGGAAATCAGCGCTCCGTCCGGGTATGTGCTGGATTTGACGACGTACACCGTAGAAATTCAGGCATTGGATCAGGAAACGCCGATTGTTTCCGCTACGGTTTCTTCAATCAATTATCCCGCCGAAATTCTGCTTCAAAAGACCGATGCGGATGGAAAGGCACTGGCAGGGGCGCAGTTCGTGCTGCTGGATGCGGACGGACGCGAAACGGCATCGGCTGTTTCGGATGCGGACGGGCTGGTGCGCTTCCGCTTCGTTCCGCAGGGGCAGTACACCATTTGTGAAATGTCCGCGCCGGATGGGTATCTGCTGAACCGCAGCGCAATTTCGGTAACAGTAACGCCGAACTGGACGAATGCGGAAGAACCGATAGCGACGGTGGTGAATCAGCAGAAGAAAATCCAGTTTATCAAGGTGGATACAGCCGGAACGCCGATGGCAGGCATTCTCTTTAAGCTCATCAACGCGGAAACGGGCGCTGTGGCAGAAATGGCTGTCAGCGACGAAAACGGTGCGTTTGCCTTTACAGCATTTGATTATGGCGTATGGACTGTCCATGAAGCGGCTGCCCCCAGCGGTTACAGCCGCATGGCGGACTATCGCTTCCAAGTGGATGACAGCTGGTCGGGAACAGCGCCGGTGCTGCTGGTAAACATTCCTGATTCTTATGCGTTCATGAAAGTGGATGCCGATGGCAAACCGCTGCAAGGCGTGAAATTTGCCCTGCGGGATGCGGACGGCAATCTCCTGCAAACGCTGGAATCCGATGAGAACGGCATTGTCCGCGCCGAACACTTGCAGCCCGGCACTTATTATTTGCAGGAAACCGAAACGCTGAAAGGCTACACCCTGAGCGGCGATGTCCGGAAGCTGGTCATTGACGAGCACTACAAGATTTCCGAAGAAATGCCGCAGTGGGTCAACTACACGACGATTCAGACCGGCGTGCAGCTGGCGGCATCGGGGGTGATGCTTATCGGCATTGCCCTGATGCTGGCGAGCGGCACCATGCTGCTGATGCGCAGACGGCGAAAGGCGTAAGCGAATGGTGTATCATCAAAAGCTGTTTCTGCGCCGCTTGGAAGTCCCGCCTTGGGCGGCGCGCTGCACTTTTTCATGACGGAGGCTTCCAATGCAGGAAGAAATCGAAAACAAAACGCTCTCCCTCATCATCAATACCAGCAAATTCACTGAAAGGACATTGGCGACGGCGTTCGCGAAAGCGCTGAAACTCGGCTGGAATAAAGCCAAGGAGCATTATCAAGCGAAACCGCAGGGCAGGCAGAGCGTGAAGCAGCTCATCGGGCAGAATCAGGGCGTTGAGCAGACTGCACTGGCTGACCGGCAGGAGGTGAAGGCGTTTGAACGATACGCCCGCCAATATGGGGTGGATTATGCCATCCATAAGGGTACTTCCGACAGCGGAAAAACGCGCTATCTGGTGTTCTTCAAAGCTCGCGACCGTGCAGCCATTGATCAGGCAATGCGCGCGTATGCAATGGATTTTCTGGCGAAGCGGAAGGCGCAGCGGAATGTTCAGCCTCAGCTGGATACGGCATCCCCCAGCAAACAGAAGGAGCGCAGCAGGCAGAAAGGGAGGGAAAGATGAACGCCGACGCATGGAAAAAACGCCTGCTGCTGCATCTGCCCTACGGGGTTATTGGACTTGCCGCGGCGAAGCTGAGTGAAGCATGGCGGCTGTCAGCCGGGACGGATTTTTCCGCGAAATTCCTGCACCTGCGGGATGGCGTGGCAATGGCGTTCCGAAACGGACTGTCCGGCTTTGTGCCCCTTGACCTGCTGATTGGGTTTCTGTGCGGATGCGCACTGTGCCTGCTGGTACATGCAAAACGCAGGAATGCCAAGAAGTATCGGCACGGCGAAGAATACGGCGCTGCCCGCTGGGGAAAGCCAAGCGACATTGCGCCGTTCATGGACGCTGACCCGTGGAACAACATCATCCTGACCCAGACGGAGCGCCTGACCATGAGCAGCCGCCCGGCGAATCCCAAAAACGCGCGGAATAAGAACGTGCTTGTCATCGGCGGTTCCGGCAGCGGCAAAACACGCTTTTTCATCAAGCCGAACATCATGCAGTGTACCAAAACGAAGGGGTGCTCTCTTGTGATTACTGACCCCAAGGGGACGCTGATTACGGAGTGCGGAAAGATGCTTGCTGCTGCCGGATATGACGTGCGGGTTTTCAATGTTATCAGTTTCCAAAAGTCCATGCACTACAACCCGTTTGCGTATATCCGAAGCGAAAAAGACATTTTGAAGCTGGTGACGGCGCTCATAGCAAACACAAAGGGAGAGGGCAAAGGCGGCGACGACTTCTGGATTAAGGCGGAAACGCTGCTCTATATGGCGCTGATTGGCTACATCCACTACGAACTTCCGCCCGCGGCGCAGAATTTTACGACGCTGATTGACATGCTGAACAGCATGGAAGTTCGCGAGGAGGACGAGGAATACCGAAATCCTGTTGACCTGATGTTTGAAAAGCTGAAAGCGGAAAAGCCGGAACACTTTGCGGTGCGGCAGTATGCGAAATACCGGATGGCTGCCGGTGTGACATACTATAGGCGACTTCTCGAAAATCCCTATTTTTCGAGAAAAACAGCCTTAGTTGTCACCTAAGGGCACGCGAGGAGGAACACAATGGTAACTAAATCCAACATCTTGCAAATCGTCGCCTTATACGAACGTCTCAGCCGTGATGATGAGCTGCAGGGCGAATCGAACTCCATCACAAACCAGAAGAAACTCCTCTCTGAGTATACCGCCGGCCATGGACTGACGAACACGATGCACTTCACAGACGATGGTATCTCGGGAACACGCTTTGACAGACCTGGCTTTATGAGCTTGATGGATCAAGTTATGGCCGGTCGAGTATCGACTATCGTCGTTAAGGACATGAGCCGAATCGGTCGCGACCATCTGAAGGTCGGTGAGATCCAGGAGCTTCTCAGGCAGAAGGGCGTTCGTCTGATTGCTGTGAATGACGGCGTTGATACCGAAAACGGTGATGATGAGTTCGTACCTTTCCGCAACCTGATGAACGAGTGGTACGCAAAGGATACCAGCAAGAAGATTCGTTCAACCTTCGCCAACAAGGGTCGTTCCGGCAAGCATGTGGCAAGCACCACACCCTATGGCTATATCAAGGACCCTGCCGATCATAATCACTGGATCGTTGACGAAGAAGGTGCAGAAACTGTCCGCAGGATCTTCCGCCTGACAGTTGACGGATATGGACCGTATCAGATCAGCCAGATTCTAAAGCATGACAAGGTGGAGATCCCCGCTGTCCATATGGCACGTCTTGGCAATGGCTTGTGGCAGGGACGTGTAGATCAGATCAAGAACCCGTATGACTGGAGCTCTTCCACCATCACCGGTATTCTCAAGAAGCGTGAGTATCTCGGTGAAACCGTAAACTTCAAGACCCGCAAGCATTTCAAGGATAAGAAGAGCCATTATGTCTCACCGGATCAATGGACTGTGTTCCCTGGAACGCAGGAGCCGATCATTGATACAGATACCTTCAATACAGTTCAGCGCATCCGCTCTCATGTTCGTCGGTATCCTCGCGGATGGGGTGCTGTCCATCCATTGACCGGAGTTCTCTTCTGTGCTGATTGCGGAGCCAGAATGTACGAACATCGTACCAACAACGGAAAGCGTATTTCCCAGTTTACTTGCGCAGCCTACTCCAAGGTACCTGTTGGTACCCGTTGTGGAACGCAGCACCGTGTGCTTGGCGCTGATGTCCTGACGTTGCTCTCGGACATCCTGAAGGCATGTGCCGCTGAGATGGATTTCGATAGAGAAGCCTTTGCAGCTCGTATCGCCAGTGAACAGGACAGCCATTACAACGAAGAGTATGCCCGCTATAATGAGCGCCTTCGGATTGCATCGAATCGCGCAAACGAGTTGGAAAAGCTGCTCTGCCGTATCTATGAGGATCATATTCTTGGAAAGATTCCCGACACCCGCTATGAAGCGTTGGACAATCAGTACTCCATCGAGTTGAATGCCATCAAGGCAGAGATGAGTGCTTGCAACACCGCTATTGAGCAGCTGAATGCCAATCGACCGGCACCGACCAAGTTTATGAATATGATCGATAGTCTGGATTCGTTTGATGACCTCTCTCCGGCAATCGTTCAGGCTCTGGTCGAAAAGATCCTTGTACATGAGCGTGAGATCAAGGGCTCTCAATCGAGTCCTCAGCAGATCGATATCTATTTCAACTTCGTTGGTCAGTACATTCCAGTATCCATGAACCAGGAGCCTACTCCTGAAGAGCTGGCAGCACTTGAAAAGGAACGTAAGCGCTGTGAAGCTCGTCATGCCGGTTATCTGAAGCGTAAACAGAGCGGCTGGCAGAAGAAGCATGAAGAAAAGTACCAGCCTGTTCGCAAGGCCAGACTGGATAAGGCTAAAGCTGATCTCCGTGCTGAAGATATTGCGAATGGCGTATTCATTCCAATGGAAGAAGAACCCATTCCCGAACCGAAGAAAGGAACAATTGCCGTATGAGTAACAAGATAACCGCCCTGTATGCCCGATCTGCCGCGAACAACCCGGAACATATCACTCAACAGATGAATGACCTCGTGACCTTTGCCCATGCTAATCACTTCACAAATCTTCGCCATTTCACCGATGACGGATACTCCGCCTTTGACTATGAACGTCCCGGTCTCAACGACCTGTGGAATGCCATCAGGGCAAAGGAAGTCGATACTGTCATCGTGAAGGATGTAGCCAGAATCTCCCGTGACTATAAGGTCTTCAACACCTTCGGTGAGATGGCGCAACGGAATGGAGTTAGGCTGATTACCATCACTGAAAAGATGGATGTTCTGCCCAGGCGCATCCATGATGATGATAACGGTCTGGACTATGTGCTGCATGGAGACTACTACCTGCCGGTTCTCTTTGATCCCGAACTGGAAGACCACCGGCCCCTGGGCAAGTGGGGCATGATGCGTTCCGACTACCTGAAGGAACACCGTCCGGGCATCTATACAAAGCTGCTCCTTGGTGGGGATCTTGCCGATCTGGACGAGCAGGCACGTGAACGGCATGAACTTATCGTCAAGCAGATGGCGCAGGCCGAAGGTGTCACCGAGCATCTGAAAATGCAGGATCAGATGGCTTGGATCGGCAGGATGAACAACATCGCAGCCAGAGCCGACGAGATCATCCGCACCGAACTGATTTTCAACTGATAAGCAGGAGGACATTGTTATGAAGGTACTGAAGCTGATCCCGAAGATTCTTATTTCTCCTTTTATTCTTGCTGTCGGGATCGTCTATGTCCTGGGCAATGTCCTCGCTGCCGTCTCTTCCATCATGACCAATCTGGTTGGCACCGTGTTCATCTTCGGTGCCGTGTGCGGCTGGATCACCCACGCACAGGAAGGACTGGTATGGCAGACGGCAATCACCGGTGTGGTGATCCTCTTCCTGCCTTTGTTCGTGAAGGGACTTCTGGAGTTGGTGCTTCACCTCTCCGGCCCGCTGATGAAGATCCTGGCATGGTAAAATCACAAGTATCCCTTAACCGCTTCTTCGGAGGCGGTTTTCTATTACTCACAATTTTAGGAGGATAATCCATTATGATGAATCGCAGAAAGAACCTCACTGTTGACGGTATCCATTACTACCTGGTAGGCAACTGCTATGTGCCTACTGCTCCAGGTTTTGTGCCTGATCGCCGTACCGATGACTACGGCATGCTTCACCTGAAGTATCTTCAGATGGCCCATCCCGATGATGCAGCCGAGCTGCTGCTCAGCGGTCGCGGTCGTCAGTATCTGCTCCGTATCGACCAGCTGGTGAAGCAGTTCATCAAGGAGCGTGAGGACATGGCACCTATTCCGCAGCTGTCTGATCCCGCCTTTGAGGAGAAGTACATTCGCCACTACATCATGAGCTGCAACGCCACTTGCAAGGCTGAGACCAAGTTCGTTTTGTCCGGTCTGCACCGTGACATTCTGGCCGACATCAAGGAGCCTGATGGTGGCCCCATCGACAAGGGACCCAAGGTTATTTCCAACGATGAAGAGCGTATTCCCGAAGTTACTTTTGAAAAGTGGCTGGATATGCATCCGATCCAGAAGGCTGCTGTAAAGAGTGCCCTCCGTGTCCGTCATGAATACAAAAAGTCTCGTCCGCCCCGCGGCTCTTTTGAACAGTGGCTGAATAGTCATCCCTACGAGAAGAGCATCTACGATCGTGCCGAGCTTATCTGCCGCGAGTACAAAAAGGATTGCGCCCTGCGTCGTAGGGAGAAGGCCCGCGCCATGCGCCGTAAGGAGGTTCACTGATATGATCTTCAATGTGCGTCTGCGCCAGTCCCGTGTGTACGATACCGCCGTTGAGGCAGATACTGCCGACCAGACTGTGCTCCTTGCCATGAAGCTGAGCAAGCATGATCCCGCCAACTGGGCTGATGAGGGCTCCCTGATTCCTCTCAGTGTTGACCCTGAACCCGATATGATCATCGCCGGTTACAATGGCGATCAGCTGGAAGAATTGCTGGCTGAGACCATCGCTGCACAGTATTTCGCTGGTGATGATGAGGATGAGGACGGCCTGGACACTATTCTGGTCTAAAAAGTCCGGTCTACAACGAATGGAATAAACGATCACCCTCTGGGTGGACTGTGCCTTTCCGCTCTCCACTCGGAGGGTGAAATCATACGGTCTGCACCGATGATTTTGAAAGGAAAAACGATGATGTACATGGCAACCATGCCGAGACGAGACCCGGCAATAGATATGTTCCTCGATCAGAGAGAGGAAGAACGGCTCCAGGAAGAAGGACGGCTGGCCTTTGGTGAAGATGACGGCTGGATGGACTGCTGGGCGGCATATACTCCAGCGAGGCGCTGGTGGATGAAATGGACCGGCTGAATGATATAGCCGATGATATGGAATTTGATTTGGACTAAGTATAGATATCAGATGAGTTCGCTCTGAAGGTCAGCTACGATAATGTAGTTGGCCTTCTACTATTTTGACAGCACTATCCTGTGCAGAAACGGAGGAATACATGCCTGCATCCTATGGCTATGTCCGTGTTTCATCCAGAGATCAAAATGAAGATCGGCAGATTATTGCCATGAACGATGCTGGCATCACCGGCAAGTTCATCTTCATTGATAAGCAGAGTGGCAAGGATTTTGATCGCCCCGAATACCAGCGGCTGCGGCGAAAACTGAAAAAAGGTGATACCTTGTTCATCAAGAGCATCGACCGCTTAGGGCGTAACTACAATGAAATCCTACAGCAGTGGCAGAAAATTACCAAAGAGGTTGGTGCGGATATCGTTGTGTTGGACATGCCGTTGCCGGATACCCGGCAACGCAAGGACCTGATGGGTACGTTGATAGCAGATATTGTATTGCAGTTGCTCAGTTATGTAGCACAGACAGAGCGTGACTTTATTAAGCAACGTCAGGCGGAGGGCATTGCTGCTGCAAAGGCCCGGGGAGTACATTTTGGTCGTATTCCGTCTGTCAGACCGAAGGAATACGAGAATTATGCCGATCTCTGGGGCGCAAGGAAAGTGTCTGCACGACAGGCTGGTAAGGCGTTGGGAGTAGCTCATACAACATTTTTGACGTGGTTAAGGATAGATGGAAGACAGCAAATTATTGCAGAGGATTAAAAACCAAATAAATTTTAGATTTGCGGTTGGTTCTATGGTGTGAAATGTTGACTTTTTGTACCAATTGTGCCATAGTATGAAACGGGATGGAATATGCCGAATTATACAGCATCCAGCATCGAAGTCGCATCTACATTCGTGATACAGTGGATGGTGTGTAAAGCCTACAATGCATTCCTGACCTGACACAATAGAGAATTTGAGGAGGTCCTTCTAATGGCTAAGTTTTGTGGTAAGTGTGGCAATCCTATTGAATTGTGTACTTGCTCTGGTGCTGGTCCGATCCCCACTCCAAAGCCTGCACCTAAGCCCTCAAGAATGTCATATTCTACAGTCGCTCATCTTGATGAACTTGCCCTGGGTGAAGGAGAACAGAAGGTTAAAGAATACCTTCTGGGTAAATACCCCTTTGGTTGTGGTGATGTGCAGCTTATCGTAACTAACAAGCGTGTCATTCTAAAGGAATCATACTCTTTCCTTTTCTTATCACATAGCAGAGTTGAAGAACTCAATTTGGAATCAGTACATGGCTTAAATGGAAACATTGGTCGTGGAATGAACAAAGTGATTTTCTTAATTGGATTAATTCTTACTTTGGGTTCTCTGCTTGTCGGCAATCTGTTCTCAGGTATGATGTATGACTATCCCAGCGGCGGGAATGGTTTTTCAACTTTTTTGGGCTTGGTTGTCATGGCTTTGAGTTGTATCTTCCCCTATATGACTTTCGGTATTATCGGTATGGGCAGCGATCATCAATCGTTGATGACTGGTATCAATGTAAACGGAAAAACTGCTCTGAACAATGGCGTTGTACTCCAACCTCGTCCTACTGCTGATGCCAGAAAGAGCATTGCCGAAGCAGGCGCTTGTATTTTCGATCTGCGAACCTATGGTGATGAAGCCATCGAAAAATGGACTCGCTCATAATTGCTGAATGTTTCTCATGCTTATCGCGCTATTTTCTTCGAATGTGAAACACTTGCTAAAAGGTTAAGGTGTAATCATGCCAGGATTTTGGGATATATTCAGAAATAGGCACAAGGAAGAGACTGTTGCCGAACACTCTCTATGGGATAATTTCGAGGTTAAAGGTGTCAACAGCGGATCAGATGTGTTTGTCAAAGGCGATCATTTTGATATGTACGCTAATGATAGACTACATGCCGATGAACTGCAGCATTTCTCATATCCTGAACATAAGTTCATTGATATTTCCCCGGCATCCATCGAAGGAATTCATCTTGGAAAGGGCGAAGCGGAAGACCCGTCTGTATTTTGGAGTCAGCATGCTCAAGGCTGGGGCACCTCAGAAAGCTTTAAGCAGATAGCTTCTCATATCCCAGAAGTAAGGCAGCGATTAGATGCCGGCGAATCACTTGCGAGCATACAAGAAGATCCTGATATTGGAGAATGTGCTAGCATTTATTTCGCAAACAAACCTAAGGTTTATGAATGCGACGGATATTATGAATTTGACAGCAATGGACGTCATCGTATCCTTGCGGCACGAGATCTTGGTTATGACATACCGGTTGAAGTAATTGGCTATTACGGAAGAAATGAGCCGGATATATCTGAAACACCAGCCCAGAGTTCTGTTTTCTCTGATTCAACAAGTCTTGATGCCAAATCAGCGCGTGCGAAAGCTGTTGAGGGTGCATGGGAGAGAGAAAAAGAACTCGTTCAAAATGGACAGGGAACACGCGATTGGTCAGTAACACAACAGGCTGAATTAGATGAATATGGCAAGGTAACTGGATTTGAAGGATCTCATATGATGAATGTACATGATTACCCTGAATATGAGGGCAATCCTGACAATATCCAGCTTATGCCAAGCGTGGCTCATTTTGAAGGTGTGCACGAACATAATCCTCGCGGAGTCAATCCTAATGGGCGTTTTGATGAGAACACAGGAGAGGTCATTCCATCTATGGATGGCCAAATTCCGGAGCAACCAATCATTCCACTAACTGATAAGTATAATTCTTCTCAAAAGGAGTATCATCAATCAACACCTGAAATGGAACAGTCTGGTATGCGTAGGCATGATGACTATTATCAATCCAAGGAGAATCACCCAGAAAAATCGCAAAAGATTGGATTCCGTGCTGCTTCAGATGACGCCGCTTCTGAGTCACAAACGGATTCTCCTGTAACAACAGCAGCGTATAATGAAGGTGCTACTCCAGAACATGGAACTCAAGAAGGTCTGAGATCTGTTGCGCCTGTGCAAGAGGCCGGAGAGACTGCTGCTACCCCACAACGCGAAACGGAATCAGAGCAAGAGCAGAATGGATTTAGTTGGAATAACGTTCGTTCTGGCAATGATCAATCTTCCAGCCCAAGTAGGGGTATTGACCGTAGTGAGTCAGAGACGGCAGACAAATCCTTAAACGGCGATGAACGATACTCTAACAACACTCCTGAACCTCAACAGGACAAAGCCCCTGAACAGGCGCAAAACGGATTTGATTGGGGCAATGTACGTTCTGGCAATGATCAATCTTCTGACCAAAGTAATTCTCAAAGCCAAGGCGAGAAGAATGGTATATCCATGTAATACAACAAGGATGTGATTAGGTGATTAAGGAACAAATCATATATGGTGAATCCATTGCCTACCAGTGCCCAGCACCAAGTCCTGAAGCCAAATTCGCCATTCCCGGTACCATACCGGCTGGCAATGCTGGCGTTTGGGCTATTGATGAAGGACTTTTAAGTCGTCACATGCTTATGCTTGGTGCCATTGGTGCCGGTAAATCAAATGCAACTTATCATTTGATTCAGAAACTGCGCTCATCTATGACAACGAATGACGTGATGTTTATCTTTGACACAAAGGGCGATTATTATAATCAGTTCTATCGCAAAGGTGATATTGTCATTTCAAACGATGAACGAGCTACGGATGGTGTTAGAGCAAACTACTGGAACTTATTCCGCGAGATTACAATTGATGACCGGCATCTTGAAAATGCTGTTGAAATTGTCAAATCGATTTTTGCGGAGAAGTTGGAACGCAGTTCCCAGCCTTTCTTTCCCAATGCCGCAAAAGATCTCTTGCGTGCATTGATTATGTACATTATTCGAAACAAGCAGCAGTTCCCAGCAGGCGGCGATAACGCTATGCTGCTCGAGGCTCTTCAGACAGTGGACCCGCGGGCATTTGTCGATTTGCTTAAGTCCGCCAAGGACACAAAAGCAATGGTCCCATACATCGAAGATCCAAGTTCTGGCCAGACACAGGGCGTGCTAAGTGAACTGCAACAAGGCACAACAGATGTTCTGATTGGCAACTTCGCAAGACAAGGCACATTGTCTATGCGAGAACTTGTCCGCCAGAAGGGTGGCAGAGTTGTATTCATAGAATATGACCTGTCCATCGGCAGCGTACTGGGCCCAATCTATCAGCTGTTGTTTGATTTAGCAATTAAGGAAGCCCTTTCTCGTAGAAAGAATGAAGGAAATGTATTCTTTATTATCGATGAGTTCAGGCTTCTTCCGAAACTCACACATATAGATGACGGTGTTAACTTCGGCAGAAGCCTTGGCGCAAAATTCATCATTGGCGTTCAGAATGTTGAACAGGTATTCCATGTTTATGGTGAGGAACTTGCTCGAAGCATGCTTTCGGGATTCTCTACCACAGTAAGCTTTAGACTAAATGACTATAAAAGCAGAGAATTTGTTAAAGATCTTGCTGGGGCAAATGGAAGAGTCACGAGTTACGAGTCAAGCAATAAGACGAAAGGCATCGTCGAACAATACAGAGACACAACCGTCATCCAGGACTATGATGTCAATAGCTTGAGAATAGGCGAAGCTCTGATTTTGAGGAATGGTAATCCTCCGTTCCGTTTCAGATTCAGAGAGTTCGGCAAATAAAAAAGGAGAAAAGAAATTATGGCTGGTACGAAAGTTTGCCCCAACTGTGGTGCGAAGAACCCTTCTTCCAACAGGTTCTGTGAAGACTGTGGTTATGATATGAATAAGGTATCCGCTTCATCTCCCACACCAAGCGGCCTCAAAGCACCTCTGTATTGTCCAAATGGTCATACGGTTGGTGACACGAGCTTGGGCTTTTGTGATGTGTGCGGTGAAAAGTTGACATCTGTGATGCCAACCCCCAGGGCAGCGGAATCGGCACCCATCAGTAATCCTGTTATCGACACACCTAAACCTCCTGTTCCCCCTGTTCACGAATCCCATGGAAAGAAGTGCCCTTCTTGTGGCGCTATGAACCCTGAAGATGGAGTGTTCTGTGAGGAATGTGGTGCTTCATTAGCTGCTTCAACTAAACCTATTCCCGACGAACCGAAGCCCATCATTCATCATGCACCGGTACGTGAATTGCCAGAAATCCCTGACATCATGCGTACTTTGACTAATAATGACATGAAGAGATAAGATCAAAGGAGATAGAGACTATGGGAAACTATAGCTATTCTAAGCAGTCTGCCATGTACGATGTTGATGTCTGTATGCTGATTGATAAAACTGGCAGTATGCTTCCTATCATTGATACCGTGAAAGCTAATGCTCTGAGACTCTATGATGACATCAAGCGGGACATGGCTGTTAAGGGCAAGAACATTTCTAATCTTCGCGTTCGAGTGATGGCATTCGGTGACTATAAGGCAGATGGTGCAGAGGCTTTCTATGGCTGTGATTTCCTTCATATGCCCGACCAAGCCGAATTGTTGAAACAGTGCGTGAATAGCATCCGTGCAGAAGGTGGCGGTGACGAGCCTGAGGATGGTCTTGAAGCGTTGGCATTTGGCATTCGTTCGAAGTGGTGCACCGGTAATAATAAAAAGCGGCATATTGTGTGTCTCTTCACCGATGCATCTTCTCATGATCTTGGCTTTGGCCGTTCTGTTCCCGGATATCCTACCGACGCACCCAAGAGTTATGAAGAGTTGATGTGCATGTGGGGAACTTCTCAGTTCCCTGGCGAGATGGATCCTTATGCAAAACGTCTTCTCTTGTTCGCCCCCGATTGCTCCTACTGGTCAAAGATTGCACGGCAGTGGGACAACACCATTTTGATGCCGGTAGCAAGTGGTAAAGGCTTGGGCGATGTAAGCTATCAGAGCATGCTTGATACCATCGGCAATTCTATTTAACCAGGGGTGTTATCTATGTCGCTTCAAAACAGTCTGTGTCAAGTTGCTACGATCATTTATGGGCCTGCCGCTGAAAAATGCGAGGATGCATGTAGCTATTCTTTTGAAAAGCCCGACTTGCATTATGCCGGTGTCTTTGATGGATGCGGAGGTCTTGGAAGCAAACGATATGAGCGACTGAACAATAAGACAGGTGCTTTTATTTCATCGCAGACATGCGCGGTAACATTCAATGATGAAATGAAAAAGAAAGCAAGCACCAGCCCTGTTGATGATGCATATATTTCTCATTTGAAAGGTGTTTTCTTAGCGACGCTGAAAAAACACGAAAAACAATACGGACAGCAAAGCGGTCTGGTTGGATCCATGGTGCGTACGCTCCCATGTACAGGTTCCATGGTCATTGTTACGGAAAGTCGTGTAGATGCTCATGCGTTACATCTTGACATCATTCAAGCTGGCGATTCCCGTGTGTATATCATGCGACCCAAGGAAGGGTTACAACAGGTAACCCAAGACGAATTAGCCGGTGATCCTGATGCACTAAAAAATCTGTATGTAAGTGCTGCAATGACGAATGTCATCAATATTGATAAAGACTTTTCGCTTACCCATAGTTCATTCGATTTGAAGATGCCATTCGCTGTTCTTTGTGCAAGTGATGGAGTCTTTGGCTACGTCAAAACCCCAATGCATTTTGAAAAGATTGTCCTTGATTGTCTGGAAACAGCAGATAGTTTTGTCGGTTTTGAAAAGGCTCTCTATACAGGAGTTACAAGTATCACTGGTGATGATTCAACAGCTGTGATGCCTTTCTATGGCTGGGATTCCTTTGAACAGTTAAAGGAGGATTTCTCAAAACGTCATCGTTTTGTGTCTGGGCTATGTCATTCTATCGAAGAAGATATGTCTGACGAGATGATTGACTCTGCATGGGAACAGTATAAAACCGGATACTACTATTGGCAGGGTGCTAACAGATGAAGAGAATGATCAAGGAGTATCAGCAGGAAACGGACTTTGTCAATGCAGGAGCAGGTACAGCAACTTGGTGTATTGCTACGAAAGGTGGCAAGAAATATTTTATCAAGTCGTTTTTGGAAGTTACTTTGGTCGATGAAGAAACTGCCAAAAATCTTCCTGCACCAATGGTGGAAGCCAAGCGCAAAAGCTGTATTCAATTTCGTGTTCGCAAAGAGCGGCTATATAACAGACTAAACGAAATACAGAACGGGGTTTTCATCTCTCCGATTGAATTAATCGTTCATAATGGACATTTCTGTGCGGTTACAGATTATCTTGAATCTTTTAGTGATTCAGATAATATCCATAAGTTGACGCCGAGGCGCAAAACTATTCTGATGCGAACGATGGTTCTTGCCATGCGTGATCTGGCGAATAGCCATATTGTTCACAGCGATATTAAGCCCGATAACATCGTCATTACATACAATCAAAAGAAGATCCCGCAACTGAAAATTATCGACTTCGACAGCGGCTTTTTTGAGGATGCACCGCCACACAATGTAAATGAATATCATGGTGATATGGTGTACTTTGCGCCAGAGTCTATGGTCTTTTTACAGTCTGAAGGAGAATCCGATGTCCGGCTAACATGCGCTGTTGACAAGTTTGCTGTTGGTCTTTTGCTTCACAAAATGTGGTGTGGCATGCTCCCTACATATGATACAAAGGAATGTGCAAATGTTGCGGAGGCTCTGCTACTGGATAAACCAATCAAACTACATGGCAGCATTCCCACAAAACTTTCCACGGTGATTAATGGCTTTTTGCAAGAAGATCCTGATGCTCGAATGAATTATGATCAGGCATATAATCTCTTAGGAGAATACCTAAGCGAACTGCCTGAAGACAAATCGGAAATTGTACCAGACTCGGGTACGAAACCTGTATCGGATAAAGAAACTGAAGTGCGGGTTGAGTATGTTGATATGAATGGTAGTGTTCTTGAGAGTACAACCTTGACACTCGCATGTGGGTCAACCTTAACCGTTTTCCCGAAGACGATTGACGGATACGAAAGTATTGATGGCAAACGTGATGTCAGGGTTGATGAATCCGGACATGCTGAACCTTCTAGCATAATATTCAAGTATAAGAAAAAGAGTCATAGTGCGTGGCTGTGGATTATCGCAGCCTTGGGGGCAGTATTGCTATGGTGGCTGTTTACAGCTGGAAGTGCAAATGCAGCAATCAGCAGAAGCAACTGGGAAGAGGCTAGCATGTATAGCTCACTATGCCCTTTCTTTGATGTTATCTACCCCGATGAAATGCAGTCCATCAATTATAATAATGGGATTCGGCTATATCATTCACGACAATATGAAGAAGCGATGACCGCATTGAACAGAGTTCCATCTACTGTTAAAGATTGTGGGAAGTATAAAACGTTGTGTTCCGCACATAAATACGGGGCTGCAAGTTATGTGGATTCTTTGTCCTCCATGGTTGGTTTCGAAGATGCAGATAGCTTAATACTTAGCAGTCAAACATCTTTTGTTGAAAAATTCATGTGTGGGACATGGGCTGTTTCAACAGATAACTCCTCATATTCCGACTATGTGGTTTATCAGGGAGATAATGGAGGTTGGTGGATGACGAGCATTCCCGACAGGCCTGGTGATGGCTATTGGGGTTATATTCCTGGATACCTCCAATTTCAACTGAAGGATAGTTCTGACGGGTACTACAATTTACATGAGATAAAAATCCTTAGCATGAATAAAGTTACGTTCACGAACTGTAAAACAGGCAGAAAGTACACGCTGATCAGGAAATAAAAACCGATAGGATTGGTGCATCAAATGATTTGTAAATACTGTGGCAATAGGCTGTCTGGTCACGTATGTCCATCTTGTAATAAGGTGGCTTCTCTTTCCTATACAAGTCATGAGCTTTCTGATATGTTGGGGAAGAGAATCATCGGCGATCCCGCGCCGAATGAAGAACAGCTTAAATCAGCATATAATAACGGATTTGCCGAAGGTCAAAAGCGTGGCTTTGCAAAGGGTTATGATTTTGCACAAAGGGAGTCTGCAGAAGCTGTTAAGAGGCAGCAACGCTTCTTCATTGTTGTAGCAGCAAGTGGTGCCCTTATTTTAGCGCTCCTTAGCTCTATTGTAACTGGCATCATCAGTAGTAATAGCGGATATCGAAATGGTGTATTATTTGGTCAACAAGAACAGAGAATCGCCGACGAATCTGATATTGCGGAAGCTCGTCAACAGGACTATGAGGCTGGCAAAGAACAAGGATACAGTGATGGCTATCAGGCTGGATACGATCAGGGCTTGTTAGTAACACCCACACCAGAACCTACACCTACACTCACACCTAAACCCACCCCAACCCCAAAGCCTACTCCTACTCCTAAGCCGCTTATACTGAAAATGAAGTCCAAAGGCGAAGAAGTTCGTCATCTTCAAGAAAGGTTAATATTCCTTGGTTACCTTGCAGAAAATGAAGCAGATGGTGACTTTGGATCAAAGACTGAAAAAGCGGTTAAGCAATTCCAAACCAATAGTGGCCTTAAGCCCACCGGAATCGTTGACCAGGATTTGTGGGATCTTATCATGAGTGAAGCAGCAACTTCTGCAACACCCGTGATTCAACCCACGACCGCAACACCAACAGTTCAGTCAACCGCAACACCTATTCCCGAACCTGAAGTATCCGACGAGGCAGAAGGGAGTGCCACATCGGATCCGTTGAATTTAGGACCAATCGTAGAAACGTATGAAAGTGATGATGCGGTAGGCTAACTTACAACTATGACATTCTGATTGCATCTATGATTTGACACAGTTTCTATGGAAAAACACAAGGCAGCGACTCGCAGCAATTTGCGAGCCGCTTTCTTTATGCTCATTTTTCAGAAAGGAGGCTCTGCCATGGCCTATACCCTGAGCAAGTACGAGAAAGAAACGGTCATCCTCTACAACCAGAGCAATGACCGTGTGAATATCACGACCTATGATCCTGTTCTCCGTCGCAAGCTGTCCGACTTCGCTGCCAAGTACCCTGATTTATGCCAACGCTTGGACAAACGCAAGTACCCCGATTATGTGGAGTACGAAATCGACAAAGACAGGTTGTCCGTCCGGTTCCTGGCACCGTACAGTGAAGAACGTAAGAGAGCAGCTGCCGAACAGGCCAAGCGCCTGCTCAACCCGACCATCAAAGCAGAGGGCATCGACTGATCAACCAGCCGGTGCCTTTTCCTTTGCTGGCCAGCAAAAAACAATTCTATCTATGGAGGTACCCTTATGAAAGACAAGACTACCCTTGAGTACGAGCGCCGGATCGAGGCCAACGCGAAGAAATCCCAGAAGCTGGCGGAAGATGCCAAAGCTCTGTACCGCGAAGGTCAGAAGCTGAAGCGAGATGCCCGTACTCATCACCTGTGCAACCTCGGCGGTATGCTGGAGACCTATCTGAAGGAGCCCAGCGTTCTGGACGAGGACGATGTGCGCCGTATCCTGGATGGCGTGTTCGCTGATCCCAAGGTGCAGATGGCTCTGAACCGTCTGCTGGCTGAGAAGCGTGGCCCCGTTCCCATGGCGGAAGGGGCGGCTGCGGCGACCGTGGACGACGAGCAGGAGTAACCAGGAGACACGTGTCAATGCGCAACTATACACCGGTTCCGGTGTGTTGCGTCCTCCGGAGGCTCCTGCGGAGAGCATCGGCTCCGTCCCTTAACGAGGGCCGAATCCGAAAAAGGGAGCGCGGCTCCCTTCGCCAATTTCATTGGCTACCCTGTGGTACAGCCTGCGGGCTGGACTGGGGTGCGACGGTGATCGGCAGCTTCCGTGAAACGGAGGTGAGCCGATGCCCTGTCCGCATTACGATCTGAAGATCGTTGGTGGCGGTCACAAGCATAGCTCTGCTGTGTCCAGCTCTGCCTATCAATCAGGCGAAAAGCTGTACAGTGAGCGAGAGCAGGTAACCCGCTATTACCCCAAGCGCAGTGAGCGCATCATCCATACGGAAATCATGCTCCCGGACAATGCTCCTCCTGAGTACATGAGCCGTGAAAGGCTGTGGAACTCAGCTGAAATGAATGAGCCCCAGCGTAATGCCCAGTATGCCAGACGGTTTGTCATGGCGTTGCCGCGTGAACTGTCCTATGAGGACAATCTGGAACTCGTCCGCCAATACTGCCAGGAGCAATTCGTCTCCAAGGGCATGTGTGTTGATCTGGCCTATCATTACGATGACAGTGATAACCCACATGTCCATATCCTGACCACCATGCGAGCTATTGATGAGCAAGGCAGGTGGATGCCCAAGAGCCGTAAGGAATATATCCTTGATGAAAACGGTGAACGCATCCGCCTGCCGAGCGGTGAATGGAAGAGCAGGAAGGTCCTGACAACGGACTGGGATAACAAAGGCAATCTGGAAAAGTGGCGGCACGCCTGGGAAGTCAAACAGAACTGGTTCCTTGAACAGGCAGGCCGACCGGAACGTGTCGATATGCGATCCTTTGAAAGGCAGCAGAATGACCTTGTCCCGACCGTCCACCTTGGCCCCGAAGCCAGCGCTATGGAACGGCGTGGTATTCGTACCTTCCTCGGTGATATGAATCGCGAGATCCGCAAGCACAACGCCCTGATCACTTTCGTGAAGAAGGGCCTCAAGATGGTGCGTGGATGGATCGAAGAAATCAACAATGAAAGAGCACTCCGGGAAGAAATGCTTCAGGCCCGTGGCCCTTCTGTTCATCAGATGATGGTTGACTACTTGGATACCAGAAACAAAGAACGTGAAGGCTGGGCTTCCATGGCAAGGATCAAGGGCATGTCCAGAGACCTGGTCTTCGTTAAGGAAATGGAAACCTGGTGCGAAAACCATGGCATCTACTATGCATCCGATCTGATCGATAAGGTTGCAGAACTGGAAGCCCGGAGCAGAGCAGCCAGCGACACCATCAGCCGAAACGATACCCGTCGAAAGACCATCGCCAGGATCAAGGAAAAGGCTGCGATCTATGCTGAAACCAAGCCTGTGTTCGACAAATACTCCAGGATGTTCTTCAAGCCGCTCAAGGACGGTTTTGCCAAGGAACATGAAACCGAGCTGACAGACCACAAGCGGGCTTATGGCTACCTGATGAAGAATCATGGTGGAAAGCTCGAAGTCACGCCCAATGAGTTTGATTCAGAAATGCGTCGGATGAAGCAGGAAGATGCTGCTGCCACTGCCGATCTGGAATCCATCAAGGGTCAGCTGACTGAGATGAAAAAGCTCAAGCGCAAGCTGGAAAAGAGCACACCCGAACTGGCCCGTGAGGATCGTTCGGTGCGTGAACAGCTTACCCGTACACCGGAGCGCACTCCGGAAAGGAACACCCCCCGGAAACCTACTACTCAAAAGAAGCATGATCAGACACGATAAGCGTGTTCTGCTCATGCTTTCTTTTTACCCATTTTGACCGCGCGATACGCGCAGAAAGAGAGATGCTTATGTATGACGCTACTGAAAAGATGACTACCACCATCCATGAGTACTTGGCTGTCAGGGCTCAGATCAAGCAGCTGAACAAGGCAGCTGAAGATCTGGAGGCCAAGATCAAGGCATTCATGGATCGCAAGGGCATCGATGAAATGACCGCCGGTGACCATGAGGTGACCTATAAGTCCGTGGCTACCAGCCGTCTCGACACCGCAACTATGAAGAAGGACTTCGATCCGGATGTGCTGGACATGTATGTGGTTCATACCACTCCAAGCGCTTCTCTGTAAAGTAAGGATGCTTGCACGGGAGGAGGTGACAACCATGAACAACCTTGATGAACAGACGATCTCCAATGATCCTCAGCCCGCATGTGAAATCAATCGGATTGTGAATGGAAAGCGGTATCGTGTCCGCTTATTTTTTCCGGAACACAGCAAAGAGTCGCTCAAGACCAAATATGAGCGTTTGCTGCGTAATAAGCTCCTTGACGAGCTGAGCCGGAATCCGATCAACGCATAAAACGGCGAAGTACGTGTTGGTCTGCCATTTTGAGTGGTTTTTCGAAGATTTTTGATGATTTTCGTGTTTTTCAACCCGAAAATGTTCAAAAAGTCCTTGACAAGTTGTTTCAGGCAAGACCGCCAAGTCGATTCTGGTGAGCTGCGGCGCACGGCTTGCGGTGTTCGATATTCAGGAACTGCGGGAAATTACGGCTTATGACGAACTTCACCTTGATACGCTGGGAGATAAGCGGACTGCACTCTTCCTCATCATGTCCGACACGGATGCCAGTTTCAATTTTCTGATTAGTCTGGCGTATTCGCAGATGTTCAACTTGCTTTGCGAAAAAGCGGATGATGTGTATGGCGGCAGACTGCCTGTCCATGTGCGCTGCCTGCTGGATGAGTTCGCCAACATTGGGCAAATCCCGAACTTTGAGCGCTTGATTGCGACCATCCGAAGCCGAGAAATTTCGGCGTGCATTGTGCTTCAGGCGCAGTCTCAGCTCAAAGCGATTTACAAGGACAGTGCTGATACAATTGTCGGCAACTGCGATACGCTGCTCTTTCTGGGCGGCAAGGAAAAGACGACGCTGAAAGAAATGGAGGAACTGCTTGGGAAAGAAACAATCGACACATTCAACACCGGTGAAAGCCGCGGGCGCGAGGTATCGCACTCTCTGAACTACCAGAAGCTCGGAAAATCGCTGATGACGATGGACGAATTAGCCGTTATGGATGGCGGCAAGTGCATCCTCCAATTGCGCGGTGTGCGCCCGTTTTTATCCGAAAAATACGACATTACCAAACACCCGAACTACAAATATCTGTCTGATTTTCAACCAAAGAACGCTTTCCATATCGAAAAATACTTGTCGCATCAGCTGAAACTGCGGCTGGAAGAAGAATTTGCCGCTGTCGAAGTCGAGGTCAGCGGCACGTCCGAGGAAGAGGAAGCGCTTCTGGATGAATGGGCAGAGGAGCTTCAACAGCAGGCTGCCGAATCCGGCGGCCTTTTCTAATCCCAATATATGAATATGGAGGTATATTTCTATGGCATTTTTCTCGTCTGCAGTGACGGTACTGCAAACGCTTGTGATTGCCCTTGGCGCGGGTCTGGGCATCTGGGGTGTCATCAACCTGCTGGAAGGGTATGGCAACGATAATCCCGGCGCAAATGCTCATGTACGGTAAGGAAGCAAGCAACCGAAAACAAGAGATAGACCGCCAGCACTACACTATTCCGAACCAAAGACCAAAAGATAAGCATTGTGGGAAAATCTAAACTTTTGGATTTTCCTACAATGCCAACTACGGCGGAATCCCTCCCACTCCTTATATCTTTCTGTATACATTGAATTTGTATTTAGTAAAATGCAGACAACACCACGGATCGGCTTTTGGTTGGACAATTCCAACCAAACACCACAGCAGACAGCAGAAAACATTCTGAACGCTAGGAAGCCGGTATGATTGTTACATATAAGGGGAAGAAAAATTTCTTTTAGGTACTTGCTTTCCTAAAACTGATGTGATACAATGATTTAATCCAGAAAAGGAGTAAAAAATATGCGGCAAGGTATTCTTAAATAAAACTATAATCAAATAGTGGGAACAAAGGATTATGATAGCTCCTTTTGTAGGGGCTTAGTTTTTTGTACCCAATTTAAGAATACTTTTGCCTTATCAATTTTGACATATCCCCAAAAACAGCAATCACAAACAGGTGTATGCTGTATATGTGTATGTCCGCAACTTATAATCCCCAGTGGTAAAAGTATTTTACTGCTGGGGATTTTTATGCCCTTTGGGGCTGTAAAGGGAGGACAATCACATGAAAATAATCAATATTGGAATTCTTGCCCATGTA
>OJRI01000432.1_pt1 | contig 31082 bp, 27 predicted proteins | sample 1599151 | NCBI WGS metagenome assembly OJRI01 (sample SAMN03922457, study PRJEB24848) | human gut metagenome | isolation source: stool sample | host: Homo sapiens | place: Germany | collected 2009-11
ATCGCTAAATTTTACAATCTGAAATCAGCAAGTTGAACTTGCGAAACTTGAATAATTTAACTAAATAATAATCTTATAATCGAATAATTTGCTTATCTTTGCGCAGTGATAATGAATTTCTCGATTTAAAGTCCCGACAGAAATTAAGTCCGTCAAATCAGTCCCTCAACCCTTAAACCGACCACAATTATCAACTAATAACAATCTTTTATGAAATCTTACCTCCTTCCGGCAATCCTTTTAGCCGGAACAATGCTGACCTTAACCTCGTGCTCGAGCGAGGACGCCCCGATCCTCGCCGGCGAAGACAGCGTAACCACATTCTCGGTGCAACTTCCCGAGGATGCCGTTGCCACCCGTTATGGCGAAGGCGTAACCGCCAAGAAACTGTTCGTAGCTATTACCGAAGCCGGTAATAGCGATGTCCTCTTCAGTAACTTTACATCTGATACCGATGACCTAAACGGTATGGATGTCACTGACTTCACTGTTTCGGCAACCACCGGTAAACCCACCGCTACAATTACTGTATCGCTCGTTAAAGAAAAACAGTATGACATCTACTGTTGGGCTCAGAGCTATTCCACAACTGACGGCTCCACAGGACCTTATACCTGGGACGCCACCAAAAAGACTATCTCCATCAGCTACATCGATGTCCCCGAAGGACAAGACAAAGGCACCACAATGAACGCCTACGCCGAAGAACGCGACGCATTCTTCGCCAAGAAGGAATACACCTCGAACGGCGGCGGCACTACCATTCCTCTCTACCGTCCCTTCGCCCAGATCAACGTCGGAACCAACGACGTTAAACAGTTTGAAAACGCCGGCGGCGTAGGCGGATACGGAATCACAATCGATAACGTTGCCAAGGTACTGAACCTCGGCACCGGTATGGCAGATGCCTCCTCCGTTGCTCAGAATGTTGAAGTTGCAACAGCTGCCGCTAAAGGTAACGCAACGACAGGGGAGACCGCATTCCCGGTACAGCCTGCCACATACCGCTATCTCGCCATGGCATACGTACTTCCCGGCGACGCCACCTCCAACAAAGCCAACGTCAACGTACAACTCAACGCCAACAACAACTCCGATTTTGCCGAATACACACAAGTGCCCATCCAGATGAACTACCGCACCAACATCTACGGCGCCCTGCTCACCAACCCCGAAGTCTTCAATGTAGTAATCGAATCGGCCTTCCTGACCCCGGACAACAACGTCGAAATCACATGGGACGGCACGGCTACAAAACCCGAAATCAACAACGACACGAAAGAAATAACCGTTGATTCTCCCTCAGACTTGGCCTATATAGCCGATATAATCAATAACGACAATTACCCCGAAGGAACATCAAATGGTCTGGAAGGCTACACTATTACTCTTAATCTTGCTCCAAATATTGCATTTCAAAACAAGAGAGAAACAAATCCGCGTCCATTACACGCCGACTTTAAGACAAATTCCACAATAGCAGCAATACCCATCTTTTAACACCAAAAGGGCATCAATAATGCGAATTTAACATAATATATATTATCAGAAGAAACAAACGTTTACTTTATGACACATATATTATGGCAATTTATATGCCGTTTTGCCTCTTATTTATTGCCGCTCTCCGACCTTGACTTTGATTCTACATTGCACTCGGTTCTTTTAAGACTCTTGAAATTATCCATGCATGGTTCGCATTTGCGCGTTTGTGATTTATATATGAAAAAGGCCGCGACCGACGTGTTTTTCCGGGCACGGCTTTTATCACAGTGTCTCTTTCTTTACTCAGAATCTTTCGGATTGTCAAGGAGGGCTTTTTGGAGGACTTCAGCGGCGGTGTCTACGTAGTGGAACGTCAGGCCTTCGAGATACATGTCGTCTATTTCCTCTATGTCGCACTCGTTCATGCGCGAGAGGATTATGTCGGTTATTCCAGCGCGTTTGGCGGCGAGGATTTTCTCTTTCACGCCGCCGACAGGCAGTACTTTTCCGCGAAGCGTCATCTCGCCGGTCATGGCTATGCGTTCGCGCACCTTGCAATTCTTGAACGCCGAGGCAAGAGAAGTAAGCATCGTGATGCCGGCAGACGGACCGTCCTTGGGTATAGCACCCTCAGGAACGTGGATGTGTACATCCTTTTCCGTGAAGATTTTCTTATCGATACCAATCTCTTCGGCATGCGCCTTGAGATATTGCAGCGCTATGACGGCCGATTCCTTCATCACGTCGCCGAGATTGCCTGTAAGGGTGAGTTTTTCTCCTTTTCCGTCGGAAAGAGAGGATTCTATGAAGAGTATTTCGCCTCCGACAGAGGTCCATGCAAGACCCGTCACCACGCCGGGGGTATCATTGTTCTCGTAGATATCAGAAAATATTTCCTTTTTTCCAAGAAATTCTTGCAGATGGCTCTTGCCAACTACCGCTGGATAAGGTTTATCCGACATCTTGAGACGGATAATTTTCCTCAGTATCTTTGAAATTTGCTTATCGAGCAGACGAACGCCTGATTCACGCGTATACTTATCCACTATATATAGCAATGCCTCGTCCGTGAACGCAATCTCACCTTCTTTAAGCCCGTGAGCCTCGAGCTGTTTGGGAAGTAGATGACGCTTGGCGATTTCGAGTTTCTCCTGCGGGATATAGCCGGTTATTTCTATTAGCTCCATACGGTCCAGCAGTGGCTTTGAGATGGTGGAGAGTGTGTTGGCCGTGGCTATGAAGAGCACCTTGGACAGGTCGTAATCCACGTCAATATAGTTGTCGTGGAAGCACATATTCTGCTCGGGATCAAGCACTTCCAGAAGGGCTGTCTGCGGATCACCCTTTATGTCTACGCCTATTTTGTCAATCTCGTCAAGGACGAATACGGGGTTTGAAGTCTCGCTTTTCTGCAATCCGGCGATTATGCGTCCCGGCATCGAACCGAGATATGTGCGGCGGTGGCCGCGTATTTCAGCTTCATCGTGTAGACCGCCGAACGACACGCGCACATACTGGCGCTTCATGGCCTCGGCAATCGACTTTCCAAGCGAGGTCTTCCCTACTCCCGGGGGGCCGTAAAGACAGAGGATGTTGCCCTTCACCTCCCCTTTCTGCAGCATGACGGCCATCTGCTCCACTATTCGGTCTTTAACTTCGCGCAGTCCGTAATGGTCGCGATCAAGAATCTTTTCAACTTCGGCGAGGTCGAACTTATCCTCCGAATACTTCCCCCACGGCAAGGAGAGCAACGTGTCGACGTAAGCATACTGCACGGCATAGTCTGGGCTGGTGGGGTTAAAACGTTCCAGACGTTGCACCTCTTTAATAAAGCGTTCGTTGGTCTCGTCATCCCACTTCATCTGCTCGCCGCGGTCGTACAGCTCGTTGATTTCATTATCAACGGAGCCGCCTATTTCGTCCTGCATTACGCGGATTTGCTGTTCCATGAACTGCTGTTTCTGCGATTCCGTGAGGTCGTGGTGGGCGCGCTCCTGTACCGAGCGCCGTATGCTTAGGTATTCGAGTTCAAGATTGAGCATCGAACTGAGGGAAACCAGCATCTCGAGAAAATCGACGGTTGCGAGGATTTTCTCTTTCTGCTTGACTTCGAGCGGTGCCTGCATGGCGATGAAGAATGCGCGGTTGGCCGGTTCCTTGAGGCCGGAGAGCGCCGTGCGCATATCGGCTCGGTCTTCGGGCGAAATATTGTCGAGCACGCGCTCGAAAACTTCATCGAGTACGGCCATGGCTGCTTTCACCTTCAGCGGGTCGTTGTCGTTTACAGTTTCCAGGATATCGCACTGTGCAGTGAGCAATCCTTTCTTGCGGACTATGCGTTTGATGGCCACACGCTTCAGGCACATGGTGAAAGCCGTATATTCCCCTCCGGGCACTTCCACAAGTTTCACTATGCGGCAAAGAGTGCCGGTGCGGTAAAGGTCCTTTGAGCCGGGTTCTTCGGTTTCCGGACTCTTCTGCGCCAGCGCTATGAAGAGCGACCCCTCTTCAAAAACCTTTTTTGCAGTTTCGATAGAGGATTCGCGTCCCAGTTGCAATGGTACGGGCTGGTCCGGGAACAAGACCATATTTCGAAGCGGTATGACCGCAAATTCTAACTGTTGCGTTTTATCCATTAAATTCAGTAAAGATAAATACCCGGCCCTCATAATGCCGTCGGAGCCGAGAGGGTTATCAGCGTGCAAAATTACTGCTTTTTTGCGAAATAGACAAATTATAGTCGCGGCAAATTGCTATGGCTGATTCGAGACCGGGAAAACTGTTATTTGCTTGCGCTGCATGAAAAAGGATACTTCCTCCGGCCTATGCAAGCGGCTGAAAAATAGAAATTTAGAAGTTTATTCCCAGGCGCACGTGGATGAGATCGACGTTTGTGCGCCGTTTGTCAAGCATGGCCTGCTGGGTTTTGGCCAGACGCATGTAGGAATGCCCTACCGAGACATGGCTGCTGAACCGGCGCGAATATGCCAACCGGAATCCAATGCCTGTGCTGAACGTGAAGGCGCCGGCAGACTTGGTGTCGCCTACGGTATTGAAAGAATAACCCACATTGAGCTGCAGGAACCCCCACGGATTGGCGGGATTCAGGTTGACGCGTGCCATGGCAGTAAACGGGACATAGTATGTGCCGTGGTGGAAATTGCGGTGTACGCCGCCGCTGACGCCCAGCGAGTTGAAGAGGCGGTTCTTGTAGCCGATATTGAAGTCGAGGTCGAAGGTGGAAAGGTCGTAACCGGCAATATCGATGGAGGTGCCGATTTCCGCGCCCCACGTAAAGTGCGAGTTGGCAAGGCTGCGGTCTTTGGTGTCGAAAATAGCTCCGCGCTCCAGCTGGCTGTTTTTCATGGAACCGGCTTCTTCTGCGAGTGCCGTGCCGGAAAGCCGGTCGGTGTCAGCGAAAGCTGATTGTGCAGGAAATTTCCGGGGCTTGGGGCTATCCGAGGACGGGAATGCAGGAAAAGAGGAAAGACAAAAAAGGAGACCCGTGACGAGCAATGATTTGGTCATCACGCGCAGCATCATGGGTCGGAGGTGTGTCATAAAGAGAATATCTTTTTCTGATGTTTCCGGTAATGGGGTTATCACTCGCCGAGATAGCTCTTGAGTAGTTTGCTTTTCTGCCCTTTGAGACGACGTATTGCTTTCTCCTTGATTTGGCGTACCCGCTCGCGCGTGAGGTCGAATTTGGAGCCAATCTCCTCGAGGGTCATCTCCTGGCAACCTATGCCGAAGAACATTTTCAGGATTTCGCGTTCGCGTTCGTGGAGCTGTTTGAGGGCGCGGTCCACCTCTTTGGAGAGGGATTCCTGATTGAGCGCGGCATCGGCCATAGGGGAATCATTGTTGGCGATGACGTCAAGCAACGTGTTGTCTTCGCCGTCGACAAACGGCGCGTCGACCGAGATATGGCGTCCCGAAACTTTGAGCGTGTCGTTGACCTTGTCAACCGGTATATTGAGCTGTTCGGAGAGTTCTTCGGCAGACGGGCGCCGCTCATGCTCCTGTTCGAACTTCGAGAGGGCTTTGGATATTTTGTTGAGCGAACCCACCTGGTTGAGAGGCAGACGCACGATGCGGCTCTGCTCGGCGAGTGCCTGGAGAATGCTCTGGCGTATCCACCACACGGCGTATGAGATGAACTTGAAGCCACGCGTCTCGTCGAATTTCTGTGCGGCGCGGATAAGGCCGAGGTTGCCTTCGTTGATGAGGTCGGGGAGGCTGAGGCCCTGGTTCTGGTATTGCTTGGCGACAGAGACCACGAACCGGAGATTTGCTCGGGTCAGCTTGTCGAGCGCCTTGGCACCCTCCTTGCCGCCTTCCTTTATCTTCTGGGCGAGTTCCACCTCCTCGCTCACTGTGATGAGTTCTTCGCGGCCTATCTCCTGCAGATATTTGTCAAGCGATGCACTCTCGCGGTTGGTGATCGATTTTGTTATCTTTAGTTGTCTCATATCTCTTTTCCACGGAAAAATTAGTGCAAATATAGTAATTTTTTATGATACTTGCAAACTTTTTGAACAATTAATTTTGCTTCAATATCCTAAAATGTTTATTTACAGATATTTACACTATAATTTTTTAATTTAAAAAATCAGCTCCCGACAACCGGTTTTGCAATGGTTGAGGAAGAGCTGAGTTCTATGCTGGTTAACCGTCAGAGGTAGCTCTGGAGTTGCGGGCTACGGTGCACCCTTAGCGAGCGCAGGGCGTTTTCCTTGATCTGACGCACACGCTCACGCGTAAGGTTAAACTGATGCCCTATCTGCTCGAGCGACATTTCCTTGCAGCCGATGCCGTAGAAAAGGCGCACTATCTCGCGGTCGCGTTCCGAAAGCTGAGCCAGGGCTCGGCCCATCTCTATTGAAAGCGATTCATTGGAAAGGCCCGCGTCGGTATCGGGCGACGTGGGATCCGTCATCATGTCGGCCATGGTGTTGGTCTCCCCTTCCTGCAGCGGCGTGTCCACGGAAAGACCACGGCCCGAGCTGCGCATTATCTCTTCGATTTTCGAGGGCGGCTGATCCACCATTTCAGAAAGCTCCTGATAGGAAGGCTGCCGCTGGTGTTGCTGCTCGAACTCGTTTATGAGTTTCTGCAATTTCTGGCGTGCGCTGACCTGGTTGAGCGGAAGACGCACTATTCCGGACTGTTCTGCCAAAGCCTGGAGGATGCTCTGGCGAATCCACCACACAGCATACGAAATGAAACGGAAACCACGCGTTTCGTCAAATTTCTTAGCTGCCCGGATGAGGCCCAGGTTACCTTCGTTGATGAGGTCCATAAGCCCCATGCCCTGGTTCTGGTATTGTTTTGCCACCGACACCACAAACCTCAGGTTGGCGCAGACAAGGGTGTCGAGCGCACGCCGCCCTTTCGCCCCGGGGAGTTTCGACAAACGAGCCACTTCCACCTCTTTGTCTACCGGCAAAAGGTCATAACGCGCTATCTCGGCAAGATACGCCGAAAGCGTCTTGTTGCGCGTGGTGATGACATGTGTGATTTTAAATTGTCTCATAACGTATATTCAGGAACTTGTATTGGATTGCTCTAAGTTTATGGTTATGTTTCGTTCGTTTTACTTTTACTTTTTTGGCTATTATAAGCATGTGCCCCGCGAAGGGCGTTTAAACAGAGGGAACAGACCTCGCGGGTCTGCCCCTCTGCTTATTTCCAAATTACAACGACAAGTAAAAAGACCGAAGGTTTAATCCTGTCGAATTATTTTATTCAGAAAGGTCTACCGCGTAGTAAACCTTCTTGCCGGTAGGATAGATTCCGGTGATGAACATCACGCGGTCGGAGCTCTTCATAACCTCGTTGTAAATTTTCTCGATGTCATCGGCTGTGGAGACGGGTTTATTATTGATTTCCAAAATGATGAATCCGTCCTTGATGCCGGCGTCGCGGAAGGAACCTGCCTTCAGCCCGCTCACCTGCATGCCGCGTGTGATACCGAGGTTATTGCGCACCTCTTCGGAGGGCTTCACGAAGGCGCAGCCTATGCCGGTGAAGTCGTTTTTCTTGGTCAGGCCGGTATTGCCCTGAGTATTGCGAAGCACTCCGCGCTTCGTATGCTTGGCATTGTCGCGGTAATACGTCACGGAAATCTCGTCGCCGGGACGGTATTTGTTGAGCTGCTCCACAAGCTGGGCGAAGGTGCCCACATTCTGTCCGTTGATACCGGTTATGACGTCGCCGGATTTCAGGCCGAGCTCCTTGGCGGTGCTCATGTCCGTAACGTCGCTCACAAGGAGACCGCTCTTCACGGCGGTGATTCCCTCCTCTTTGGCGAGCTTGGCATCCAGTTCACGAACGGTGCAACCGAGTACGGCTCGCTGCACGGTACCATACTGGCGCAGGTCGGTAACCACTTTCTTGGCGATGGTCGTCGGAATGGCGAACGAGAACCCCGAGTAGCTTCCGGTATTGGAGTAGATGGCCGAATTTATGCCCACGAGTTCACCTTTAAGATTAACGAGTGCGCCGCCGGAGTTGCCGGGGTTGAGTGCCGCATCGGTCTGGATGAATGATTCAATGCCGCGGATGGAACCATGGCCGTTCTGGCCCAGGCTGCGTGCCTTGGCGCTCACTATGCCGGCGGTAACGGTAGAGTTGAAGCCGAAAGGATTACCTACCGCGAGTACCCACTCCCCTACTTTCAGCGCGTCGCTGTCGCCGAAAGTGATGGGCGAAAGACCCTTGGTGTCGATTTTCAGCAATGCAAGGTCGGTAGCCTCGTCGGTGCCTACTATCTTGGCCTCGAACGTAGAGTTGTCATTGAGGAGGACTTCCAACTTATCGGCGCCGTCAACCACGTGGTTGTTGGTCACGATATATCCGTCCTCGGTGATGATTACACCGGAGCCGAGCCCCGACTGCACAGGTTCGTCGGATTGCGGTTCACGTCCGCGATACTGCCGCTGGCCGCCGCCCGGCTGCCCGAAGAAGAACTCGAACATGTCGAAAGGGTCATTGCCGCCGTAACCGCCATACTGCGGCTGGCGGCGCGAGGCATAACTTTTGATGCACACCACGGCATTGACCGTCTTCTCTGCGGCCACGGTGAAGTCCGTCTCGAAAGCCGGCGTCGATGCCGTGCGAATGAACTGGCCGTCCTGTTCGGCGGCAAAAATCTGCGGTGTCTGGCACAGCGCAAGGGCTGCCAGTGCGAGAGTGATGATATGCTTTTTCATACTATTGATTTTGTTACATAGTCACAGACGCCCAAATTGGGAATCTGTGACAATTGTATAATGCAAAAAACAGACCATTATTATTGCGATTCCGGTACCTCAGCCGAGTTTTAAACTTATTTAGCACGAAACCGCCCCAAGTGTGAATAAAGGTTGCACGGCTCCCTGCCTGCCGCAGAGCGCAACTTGAGAAGTTTTAACCGTAGCAGTAACTTTTTGGGTCAAAAATTTTGCAGTTTAAACGAATGTGACTAACTTTGAGGAAAAATTTGGCGTCGCCCCGTAAAAAGTGCGACAAATTGTGCGATAAATCGTGCAACCAACCTTAAATTTTAATAACTGACTAAACATAATTGAGACAAATGGAAGAAAATCTCGTTAAAACATGTCTTCACGACCGTCATGTAAAACAAGGTGCGCTCATGTCGCCCTTCGGCGGTTTCGACATGCCCATCCAGTACACCAACATCACAGATGAACACAACGCCGTGCGCCAGGCAGTGGGCGTTTTCGACGTCAGCCACATGGGCGAGGTTCGCATCAAAGGCCCGGAAGCTTACAAATATGTAATGCACATCTTCGTGGGCGACGTTACCGGCGCTCCCGACGGCCAGATTTTCTACGGCATGATGTGCTACGAAAACGGCGGTACCGTCGACGACCTGCTCGTCTACAAAGTGAATGACAACGAGTACTTCCTGGTTATCAACGCCGCCAACATAGCCAAAGACGTTGCCTGGATCAAACAGAACGCCGAAGGCTTCGACTGCGAGGTTGTGGACGAAAGCGAATATTACGGAGAAGTGGCCGTACAGGGGCCCAAGGCCGAGGAAACTCTCGAAAAGCTCATGGGTCTCGACCTCAAGAGCATCCCCTTCTACAACTTCAAGATTTTCGACTACGAAGGTGAGCAAATCATCATCTCACGTACCGGCTACACCGGCGAAGACGGCTTCGAGGTTTACGGCAGCCACGCCTTCACACAGCGCCTCTGGGACAAACTCATGGAAGCCGGCGTAACACCTTGCGGTCTCGGTTGCCGCGACACACTGCGCTTCGAGGTAGGTCTTCCCCTCTACGGCGACGAGCTCAGCGCCGACATCACGCCGCTTGAAGCAAGCCTCAGCATGTTCGTCAAACTCGACAAACCTGAGTTCATCGGCAAGGAAGCCCTCGCCAAGCAGAAAGCCGAAGGCGTGAAACGCCGCATCATCGGCATCGAGCTCGAAGGCAACGCCATTCCCCGCCACGGCTACCCCGTAGAGGTCGACGGCCAGGTGGTAGGCGAAGTAACCACAGGCTACCGCAGCATCTCCACAGGCAAGAGCGTGGCCATGGCTATGGTCAACAAACCTTACGACAAGCTCGGTACCAAAGTGGGAATCCGCATCCGCAAGAAAGTATTCCCCGGAACAGTCGTCAAAAAACGCTTTTACGACAAAAACTACAAGAAATAATCTAAACACAAACTACAAATAATTACAATGAGCAAGATTTTAGATGATCTCCGCTATGCGGACTCTCACGAATGGGTAAAACTCGAAGGCGACATCGCCACAGTGGGTATCACCGACTACGCACAGCACGCTCTGGGCAACATCGTATATGTAGACATGCCCGAAGTTGGCGACGAAGTTACCAAAGGTGAAGAATTCGGCGCCGTAGAGTCGGTAAAAGCCGCTTCTGACCTTATCTCCCCGATTTCCGGCGAAGTCGTAGAGGTTAACGAGGCTCTCGAAGATGAACCCGAACTGGTGAACGCCGACGCTTTCGGCAACTGGATTATGAAGGTTCGCGTATCGGATCCCGCCGAAATCGACGACCTCCTCGACGCCAAAGGCTACGCGGCCATCTGCGAAGAGTAATCCCCTTTCCTGACGTAACACCCCGCGACTTCCCTCGGACACGGCTCCGCGGCGAAGTCCCGGGGTCGTAACGTAGAAGGCCTTTCTCCTCTTTTACTTAATCGTAATAAAAGCAGCCGAACGCTTTTCTCTAACGAGCGTCGGATTTTCCTCAGGTTACTCCCGGTTTGTCCGGCAATCTCGATTAATCCGGATGATTCTCGATTAATCTTGATTTATCCTGATTAAGCGCGAGGACCTCGAAGAACCGGAGAGGCCCGAAGTGGGTTTCCTCCCACTGAAAACGCACGGCTGCACTCAACCCCCAAAAGAATAAATGAGCAACAAATTCATACCTCATACCGAAGAAGACATTGCCAAGATGCTTGGCAAAATAGGTGTGAGCAGCATCGACGACCTCTATGCCGACGTTCCGCAAGAGGTAATTTTCCGCCGCGAATATGACATCCCGTCAGCGATGTCGGAGGTGGAACTCCGCAAATTCTTCCGCTCGCTGGGCGAAAAGAACCGCCGTCTCACCGTCTTCGCCGGCGGCGGCGTTTATGACCACTATGCTCCCTCGGTGGTCAACCACCTGCTCCAGCGCAGCGAGTTCTATACCGCTTACACTCCCTATCAGCCCGAAATCTCGCAGGGTACCCTCACATACATCTTCGAGTACCAAAGCATGATAAGCGAACTCACCGGCATGGAGGCTTCCAACGCCTCGATGTACGACGGTCCCACAGCTTGCGCAGAGACAGCCATAATGATGGTGGCCAGCGCACGCAAGAAGAACCGCGTGCTTGTTTCAGCCACACTGCCACAGCGCGTGCTCGACGTCGTTATGACTTATACCGACTACCACCGCGTAGACATCACCGTAATTCCTGAAAAAGACGGCGTCACGGACCTTGCCGCCATGGAAGAGCTCCTTGCCGCCGGCGATGTGGCAGGCGTTATCCTCCCCGAGCCCAACCGCTATGGTATCATCGAAGACTTCACGGGAGTTGCCGACAAGATTCATGCCGTGAAAGCCGCCTTCGGCATCTACGCCGACCCGTCGACTCTCGCCGTGCTCCGCACACCGGGCGAATGGGGTGCCGACATCGCATGCGGCGACGGCCAGACCCTGGGTATGCCAATGCAGTTCGGCGGCCCGTACCTCGGCTTCCTCAGTTGCAGCAAAGGTATGCTCCGCAAGATGCCGGGACGCATCGTGGGCGCCACAAAGGACGCCGACGGCAAACGTTGCTTCGTGCTTACGCTCCAGGCCCGCGAACAGCACATCCGCCGCGAAAAGGCGACCTCGAACATCTGCTCCAACCAGTCCCTCATGTGTCTCTACGCCACAATCTACCTTGCGCTAATGGGCCGCGAAGGCCTCAAGGAGGTGAACCGCATAAGCTGCGACGGCGCCCACTACCTGCAGCACCGTCTCATGGAAACCGGCAAGTTCACACCCGCTTTCGACAAACCCTTCCTTAAAGAGTTCGCTATGCGCACCGACCTCGACGTGGACGCCCTGAACCGCCGTCTCGAAGAGAAAGGAATGATGGGGCCGCTCAAAGCCGGCGACGGTATCGTGACTTTCGCCGTCACAGAAAAACGTACCAAAGAGGAAATTGACAACCTGATTAAAGTTATTGAGGAGGATTGAGAAGATGAAATACTACGATAAAGTGATATTCGAACTTTCGCGTCCCGGCCGCAAAGGCTACGAACTGCCGAAAGACAATTTCGGAACCGACGGCATGGCCGACATTCCCGCCGACCTGAAACGCGAACAGCCCCTTGACCTTCCCGAAGTGAGCGAACCCGACGTGGTGCGCCACTACACCAACCTCTCGTCCAAGAACTTCGGCGTTGACACCGGCTTCTACCCCCTGGGCAGCTGCACCATGAAGTACAACCCGAAAATCAACGAAGAGGTGGCCGGCATGGCAGAGTTCGCCGAACTCCATCCCCTCCAGAACCCCGACACCGCACAGGGCGCGCTCGAACTCTACTATAACCTGCAGAAGACACTCGCCGACCTGGCAGGCCTCGAAGAGTTCACACTCAATCCCTACGCCGGCGCACAGGGCGAGCTCACCGGCCTTATGGTAATGCGCGCCTACCACCGCTCGCGCGGCGATGAGAAGCGTACCAAAATCATCGTCCCAAATTCCGCTCACGGCACCAATCCCGCATCGGCAATGGTAGCCGGATACCAGGTCGTTGAGGTGAAATCTAAACCTAACGGCAGCATCGACGTCGAGGACCTCAAGCCGCTGCTTGACGACACCATCGCCGGTATCATGATGACCAACCCCAACACCCTGGGTATGTTCGAGACCGAGATTCTGGAAATCGCCAAGCTCGTTCACGAGGCAGGCGGCCTGCTCTATTACGACGGCGCCAACCTCAACCCGATGCTCGGCAAGGTACGTCCCGGCGACATGGGCTTCGACATCATGCACATCAACCTGCACAAGACTTTCTCCACGCCTCACGGCGGCGGCGGTCCCGGTGCCGGCCCCGTTGGAACTGCAAAACACCTCACGCAATTCCTCCCCAATCCCCGTGTGCGCAAGACAGAAGACGGTCGTTTCTACGTTGACTTCGACAGCAAGGATGCCCTCGGCAGCGTTTCGCAGTTCTTCGGCAACTTCGGCGTGCTGATGAAGGCTTACGCTTACATTCTGAGCCTCGGAAAGGAGAACATCAAGAACGTAGGACCTATGGCAACTCTGAACGCAAACTATATCAAGGAGTCGCTCAAAGATGATTATCTGCTCCCCATCGAAGGCGTTTGCAAGCATGAGTTCGTCTTCGACGGCCTGAAAGACAAATCCACCGGCGTCACGACCCTCAACGTAGCCAAACGTCTGCTTGACTACGGCTTCCACGCTCCCACAATATACTTCCCGCTGCTCTTCCACGAGTCGATGATGATCGAACCCACCGAGACCGAAAGCCTCGAAACCCTCGATGAATTCATCGAAGTGCTGCACAAGGTAGCTGCCGAGGCCCGCGAGACGCCCGAAAAGGTTCTCGAAGCCCCGCTGACAACTCCGGTGCGCAAACTCGACGAAACCACGGCCGCCAAACATCCCGTACTCACCTTCAAAGCTCTGCAAGATGCACAGTGACCTTATTATAATAGGTGCGGGCCCCGGCGGATATGAAACCGCTCTCGAAGCCGCACACCGCGGAATGTCGGTGACCCTCTTCGAGGGTGACTTCCTCGGCGGGACATGTCTCAACCGCGGCTGTATCCCCACCAAATGCCTCTGCCGCAACGCCGAAGTAGTGGCCCAGTTCAAGGATGCCGAGCAGTTTGGCATCGACGACTTCACATTCTCGGTGGACTTCGACAAAATCATGGCACGCAAGAACGGCGTAGTGGAGCAACTGCGTTCAGGCATAGACATGCTCATGAAGCAGGCCAAGGTGAACGTCGTTCCCAAATACGCCTCATTCAAGGACGCCAAGACCGTGGTAGCCGACGGCGAGGAATACACCGCCGACAACATCATCATCGCCACCGGCAGCGTATCGAAGTCGCTCCCCATTCCGGGCCAGGACCTCGACTGCGTGATGGATTCCACCGACATGCTCTCCATCGACCATATACCGGAGTCGCTGACCATCATCGGCGGCGGCGTAATAGGTATGGAGTTTGCCGGTATCTTCAACGCCCTCGGCTCGAAGGTCACCGTCATAGAGTTCATGAAGCAGATTCTGCCTCCGTTCGACTCCGACATCGCCAAGCGCCTGAAACAGTCGCTCACCAAGAAGGGAATCAAAATCATCACCTCGGCAGCCGCCAAGAAGATAGAGCAGAACGCCGAGTATGAGATTGTAGTAACCTACGAGTGCAAAGGCAAGGAGGAACAAGTTGTATCGTCTGATCTTCTCATGGCCGTTGGCCGCGCCCCGCGCATAGAAGGGCTCAACCTCGAAGCCACCGGCATGGAGTTCTCTCCCCGTGGCATCGTAGTGGATGACAACATGCGCACCACCGTTGACAATATCTACGCCATCGGTGACGTCAACGCCCGCATGATGCTTGCCCACGTAGCCTCGTTCCAGGGGCTGCGTGCCCTCAACTGCATCCAGGCTGTCGAAGACACCATCCGTTTCGACGTGGTTCCCTCGGCAGTCTTCACGGTTCCCGAATGCGGTATGGTCGGCCTCACTTCCGACCAGTGCAAGGAACGCGGACTGAAGGTGCGCACCGGCCAGAGCTTCTTCCGCGCCAACGGCAAAGCCCTCGCCCTCGGCGAGCCCGACGGCATCTGCAAGCTTATCTTCACTGAAGAAGACTCGATGCTTGTCGGCGCCCATATCATGGGCGTGCAGGCAGCCGACCTCGCGCAGCAGTGCGCCGACCTCATTTCGCGCCAGACCACGCTCCCCGAGCTACGCAACATCATCTTCGGTCATCCCACCGTTTCCGAAGTGATACTTTCGGCCGCTCACGCCGTGAAGTAATTCCCCTGCCAAACGGTTTTCAAGACCGTATGGCGATATGAAATAGAGACGCCGGACAGAGTACCATAATAGGTTCTGTTCGGCGTCTCCCCGCTTTTATTTGTAAGTTGTGGTAGCGGTGTCTCTCTTTATTTTTGTTTTGGCGTAACTACAATGAAATCTCTTGGGTTGTTTCGCAATTATAGAGGCACATAGGGTCGTATTTCTGTCACGGGAATACAAAAAAATTTGCAACTCCCCGTTTTTTTTGACGAAACCCCGGCGTTTTCTTGGCCAAGTCCACATTAATTGCTAACTTTACCAACCAAAAACAGACTGAATTTGAATCTTCCGTTCTACATATCGCGCCGATTGTCGTTGTCGGCTTCCGGTCGCCGCAGTTCGCCGGCTGTCAAAGTGGCCGTGGCGGCGGTGGCCGTTTCCGTAGCCGTAATGATTCTCTCCATAGCCATCGTCTTCGGCTTCAAGCAGAATATACGCGACCGCATCACCGGCTTTAACTCCCATATCTCGGTCTACTCGCAGCCCGACGAAGAGGGCGACAACATAGTGGTCATGGACCAGTCGCTGCAAAAGTTGCTCGACTCGTGTCCCTACATCACCAGCTACAGCCTGGAGCTCTCCATGCCCGCCATCCTGAAAACGAAAACCGACTTCAAGGGCATTTACCTTAAAGGTATGGGGCGTGGTGCAGACACACGGTTCCTGCGGCAATCGGTGGTGCAAGGGTCGATTCCCGACTTCGGCGACCCGTCGTCGGCCGACAAGATTGTAATCTCTCAAATAATGGCCGACCGGCTCGGGCTAAAAGCCGGAGACTCCATCGACACCTATTTTATTATAGAAGATTTACTCGTCAGGCGACTTAAAATTGCCGCCGTCTACAACTCGCACTTCGAGCAATACGACGACGTGCTGGCCTACTCCTCGCTGCCTATGCTCCAGGACCTGGCCGGAATAAAGAATAACGAGGCCACCGCCGTCAGGATAATGACCGACAACTTCGACCTCGTTGACCCCAACACCGAGTCGCTGCAAAATACCCTTGTAAAAGCTTACGCCGAAGGGAAAATAGCCAAGCCTTACCTTGCCGAGAATGCCCGCACGCAGGGTTTCAACTATTTCCAGTGGCTCGGGCTACTCGACACCAACGTCATCGTGGTGCTCATACTCATGCTCGCGGTGGCCGCCATCACGCTGGTTTCAGGTATGCTGATTCTCATCATCGACAAGACGCGGTTCATTGGTATAGTTCGCGCACTGGGAATGTCTAACCGCAGCCTCTCGCGCGTGTTTATCTTCCTCTCAATCCGCGTGGCGCTGATTGGCCTCATTATCGGCAATGTCGCCGCCATCGTATTGGTTTGCCTGCAATATTACTTCCATATCATACCGCTCGACGCCGAGGCTTACTATTTCGACTTCGTGCCCGTTTCGCTGCAATGGGGCGCGTTTCTGGTGCTCGACGTGGCAACGGTGGCCGTCATCTTCCTGACACTGCTTCTCCCCTCGCGTTACGTTTCCAAGATTTCCCCGGCACGCTCCATGCGGTATGAATAACCCTCACAAAAAAGACACTATGACCACATTCGACGATTTAAAAGCACTTCTCCTCACTGACCGCTCCGTGCGCCGTTTCGACACAACGAAACCGATTCCACGAGACACACTGCTGCGCCTCGTAGAGCTGACCCGCTATTGCGCCTCGGGCCGTAACGCACAGCCTTTGCGCTATCGCCTCGTCACCGGAGAGGCCGAACGCGAACGCATCTTCCCTACCCTCGCATGGGCCGGTTACTATCAGGATTGGGACGGCCCCTCGCCCGCTGAACGTCCCACGGCATACCTCGTGCAATGTCTGGACACGGAGCTGGGCAACAACTGTCTCTGCGATGACGGTCTGCAACTGCAGGCTATCACACTCGGCGCCACGACATTGGGACTCGGCGGCTGCATCATCAAGGCTTTCAACGCCCCGGCACTTGCCAAAGCACTTGAAATACCGGAACGCTACGCTCCGCGCTACGTGCTCGCCCTCGGCGTCCCGGCCGAAAAAGTCCACATTGTGGAAATGAAGGATGGAGACTTCAAATACTTCCGCAACGCCAACGACGACCAATGCGTCCCCAAACGTCCCCTCTCCGAGCTAATCATCTGACCCGTCGCACCCAACGGTGATAATCAAACATTCGCTTGTTTGGACGGCACAAAAAACACAAACAATTCAAAGCCCGTAAAAAGCATAAAAAAGAGCGACGGCCGGATTGGCTGTCGCTCTTTTGTGGATTGGCGAATTGGTCGCTTATTTATTTCCGAGGGCTTTGGAGAGGGCCTCGTAGTCTTTCGGGTTCTTTGTCTGGTCGATCAGCGAGAGTGCTTTCTCATACTGTGCGCGGCCTGTGGCATTGTCGCCGTTCTGCAGGGCTATGTCGCCGAGCAGGCGATAGGGGCGGAAGTTGTTGGCGTCCATCGAGATTACGCGGTTGGCATATTCGGTTGCCTTGGCGTAGTCGGCTTTCTTGGCGGCATCGTCTTCGTTACCTAAGGCGCCGGCATAATAGAAGAAGTTGGCGGCGGCCATATAGTCGTTGGCCGAAGGTTCCTTGGCGCTCTGGATGTATTTCTCCATCAGCTTAGCTGCTTCGGGATAGTTTTCCTGATAGAGGCAGTTGTATGCCAGGCTGCGGCTGTAGGAAGTTACGTCCGGGAACGACTTGATGGCTTCTTCAATCACTTTCTTTGCAGTGTCATAGTCTTTCTGGTCAGTGTATGCCATCGAGAGCAGGTTGTAGTCGATCTGCGAGAGGGAGTTGAGCTTGGGATCTGCTTCATGCTTTGTCCAGAGTTTCTGGGCCAGCGGGAAGAGTTGCTGAGCCATATCGTCGAGCTGTGCGGCGTTCATGAACTGGAAGCGCTGGGCCGTGAAGTTGTCGGGGTTGGTTGCGAGCAGCTGTGTGGCGTAGTCGTAACCTTTCTTATAGTCGGCGCCGTAGAAGAGAAGGAAAGCGTAGCGGTCTTCGTCGCTCTTGAAGTGCGACGGGTTCTGCACGTATTTGCCATACTGCTCGGCGGCTTTCTTATAGTTGGCCTGGTCATAGTAGAAGTTGGCGAGTTCGCGCAGACCTAGTGCGGAGTTGGGGTTCACGCGGAGCAGTTCCTCGAGTTTCTGGATGGATGCGCCGGGATTGAAGTTGCGCATGATGTTGGCATACTTCACGTAGGCGTCTGTGGCCTGCGGGTTGTAACTGATGGCCATGTCATATTTTGCGGCGGCTTCGTTGATGTCGCCATTGTCGAGAGCAACATCACCTTCGAAGCGAAAGATTTCCGGTTCCAGGATGTTGTGCTTGCGGGCATTCTTCATTGCCTTTTCTATCTGCTTGGCGTATTTAACCGCGCCGTCGCTGCCCGACTCATAGTAGGCACGGGCTATGGCAACATCTACCGAGGCGTCTTTCTTGTTGAGCTTTTCGGCTTTCTTGAAGTATTCTTCTGCCTGCTTGAGCTGACCCTGCTTGAGGGCGAGCGACCCGAGGCCTATGTAGTTATAGGGGTAATTGGGGTTGATCTGCAGTCCGTCCTGGAAGTACTTTTCTGCCTTTGCCATGTCCTTCATCTTGATGTTGAGAAGTCCGAGGTAGTAGTTGGCAATGGCTTTGTCAGTTCCGGGATTGTTGTAATTGCGTTCGAGGAGTTCCAGCGCGTTGTTGAACTGGTCGGCCTTGTAGTATTCCACACCTTCGGCGTGGGTCTGGGCAAACATTCCCAGCGATGCTCCGGCAAGACAGAGCGACATGATGAATTTCAGTTTCATATCGGTTTATTTTGAATACTTTCGTATATTGTTATCTCTTGTGAATACTGTTATGTTTCCGTGAAGATTGACCTTGTATTATCTACGGAAAAAGGCGTCTTTTTATTGTATAGACGCCTTTTTTATTTCTTAGTTTAATCCGGTTTTTGCCATTTTCACTTGTTGTTTACCACGTTTACCACACGCTTGTGCATTTCGTAGGGAAGGATGCCGGTCATGGTGATGATTTTCTGCCCCACGAATCCGGTGACGAAGGCAAAGAAGCTGTGTGCCACGGAGCTATTGGAGGCTGTGGAAATCATGTATACCTTGCGGAACAGCGGATATTCCCCGGTGGCTATATATGCCTGGTAGGGTTTGTAGGCTATGGGGGTGAAGTCATTCTCTTCGGTGGGATTGCTTATGGCCAAGACGTTGACTTCGGTGGTGAGTTCGCGCGCCACAGTATCGGTCTCGTTCTTATATGACATAACGCGCTTGTCGAGGGGAACTTTCTTTGCGTTCTCGAGCGAGTCGCCCAGCCACGAAACCGAAATCACTCCGATGGCGTTGGGGTCTTTCTTTATATAGTCAAACACCTGGGCGTTGTTCTTGACGGCCTGAGAGTAGGTAAGTTTGGAGATTTCCCCTTTCCCACCGAGGAATCTGTCGCGCAGGAAACTGACGGTGGAGGACCCGGCGTTGTCGAAGATTAATTTGATACGGGTCGTGTCCTTACCGGCGATTTGGTGCCAGCGGGTTATCTTGCCGTTCATTATGTCGCGCACTTCGTCGAGCGAAAGCTCATCCACGGGATTGTCCTTGTTGGTAATGAAGGCCACGGCATCGACGGCGATGCACTTCTGGCGCACTATTTTTTTGAGCTTAGCCTTGACGTATTTTATTTGGTCCTTGGTAAGTTCGGTGGTGGTGATGGCGATGTCAGTCTTGTCTTCCATAATGGCGTTCAGGGCCTCGGTCTCGCTCACATAGTAAGGTATTACCGAAGTCTTGGGGTAAGTGTACTCGAAGACTTCTATCTCTTCGCCGAGGATGTTTTTGAAACCGTCGTCGCAATAGACGGTTGCGGCACCATCGACGTACTCGCCACGTTTGGTTTTCTGACACGAAGCCGCCGCGACAAGCAGCGTGGCGGCCATCGCGATCGGCATTAGTTTGATTGCTTTCATTGTCTTGATCATTACTTGGGTGTGTGAAGAGGAAGTCGGCCGGACGCCCCCGAAGGGAAGGAAAGCGGGCGGTCAATTGCTGCCTTTGTACAGGCGGTATCCGCGGAAGATGCCGTAGAGGATGAGCAGGGCGCCCACGGTGTAGGAGATGGCGTTGCTGTCGATGCTGAAAACGTCGAAGAAGAAAAGGAGGCCTACGCCGATGTAGATCAGCACCATGAAAATTCCGAACCAGAGACGCATCGCTTTCGGTGCCCCTGGATGATTTCTGTTTTCTGAACCGTTCATAACTTTGATATTTTACGTGTGTTTTTGTTAAAGGAAACAGAGTGGAAACGGGAGGGAGATTTTTCTTGTCTGTTTATCATTTTAACAAATCCGGCGGCTGTATGTTCACACTTCACAGCTTTTTGCAAAGCCGGTAGCGCTCTTTGCAGCCCATGTCACTTCTTGGCGGAGAGGGAGAGGTAAGGCGTGCGGTCGGTTTCCATGAAGAAGATATCTTCGTAGCCGGCGTCGGTGGCCCGCTTCAGGAACTCGTCGGCCTTCGCACGGTTGCCGGACTGCGCATAGTAGACGGCGGCCGATACGAGCGCCGAGGGGGAAGAATCGCGCGCCAAGGCCTTTTCGAGAGTCGACTGGCCGTCAAGCGTCTTTCCCGAAAGGGTTTCGGCCAAAGCCTTGCAGCCGACTTGCGGGAAGGTTGTGACGGATGATTTTGCGGCGCGCTGCAAGTCAGCTTTGGCTCCCTTGTCATCGTTGAGCATGTATTTCTTTACGTAGGAGCGTAGCAGCAAGGCGTCCACCGCTTCGGCATCGTTAAGTACAAGCTCGTTGAGGGCGTCCAGGGCCTGCTTACTTTCCCCGGCAGCTATCGCGGCCTTGGCTTGTGCCATCAGCACTTCGGGGTCCGGGTTGGAGGAGTTATATGCCTTGGAGGCAGAAAGAAGGGCCGATGCGGGGGAACCGGAGGCTATCTCGGCGGCCGACTTCACCAGCAACGCCTCTACGGGAATATCGCCTCCGGCAGCCATCGTGATGGCACGGTCGGCATAGCTACGGGCTTCGGCCAGCTTGTTGAGGTGAAGGCAGACGCTGGCGAGATGCGAAAGCAGTCCGGCGGTAGGTTCCGTTGCCTGGAGCGATGTCAGCGCTTCGTAGGCATCGTCATAGTGTCCGGTCTGCGACGAGATGACGCCGCGGATGTATTTCAACGTCGGCGCCGATTCCCGGCTCTGGCTTTCGGCATATTCAAAGCCCGACTTGAATGCGGGATAATCCGTGTCGGCCACACGGCGCAGCGAGTTGATGGGGCGCATGGAACCGTCTGCCATCGAGAATCCGGTGATGTAGTTGATTACGCCCTTTTCGTTATTCCCCATTTCGCAGAGGACGTCGCCGATGCGGCAATAGGTGGTGGCCGACGAAGGGGCGGCTTCCTTCATGTCGTTGATATAGCGGTTGGCGTCGTCGAGGGCGCCGCGCTGCACCGAAGCTCGCGCCATGCCGTACATGGCCTCCTGCGACCGCGATTGCAGCCTTAGCAGCGACTGGAACGTGCTGAAGGCTTCGTCGCTCTTCTTCTGTTCGAGCAAGATGTTGCCTTTCTTATAAGTCTCGGCAAAAGATTTCGGGTCGATTATGAGCGCCTTGTCGGTGTATTCCAGCGCCTTGTCGAGGTCGTCGAGACCGATGTATATGTCGGCTTTCAGCGAATAGAGGTGCATGAGCATGTCCGGCTCCTTGGAGGGAGTGAGTTTCAAAGCCTTGTCCACATCCTCCATGGCGGCCTGATAACGGCCGAGGCGGCAGTATTCCACTCCGCGGCGGTAGAGCGTCACGTAGTCGTTCGGGTCCTGGCGCAGAGTTTCGTCGTAAGCGCCGAGGACTGCACGGGTTATCTCGTTTATCTGGGCGGTTGCAGCCGTGGCCGTCAAGAGGGCGGTTGCAGCAAGTATCAAGTGCTTGAGTTTCATCAGTCGTGGAAAATTGTAGGTTTACTTAAATTACGGCTTGGCGGATGCGCACGAGGCGACGGAGCAACTCCTCTACCTTGCCGAGCGGCAGCATGTTGGCGCCGTCACTTTTCGCCACAGCGGGGTTCGGATGTGTCTCCATGAAGATGCCGTCGGCGCCGGTGGCTATGGCGGCCGAGGCTATGGTGGATATAAGCGCGGGGAGACCGCCAGTAACACCCGAGGCCTGGTTGGGCTGTTGCAGCGAATGGGTTATGTCCATGATTACCGGACACTTGCATTCGGACTTCATCACCGGGATGCCGCGGAAGTCAACCAGCAGGTCGGTGTATCCGAAGGTGGTTCCGCGCTCCGTTACGCACACCTCGTCGTTACCGCTCTGCCGCACTTTGTCCACGGCATGAACCATAGCGGCGGGTGAAAGGAACTGTCCTTTCTTGATGTTCACCATTCGGCCTGTGCGGGCGGCGGCCACGAGCAGGTCGGTCTGGCGGCAAAGGAAAGCTGGAATCTGGAGTATGTCCACGTAAGGGGCCGCCATAGCGGCTTCGGCAGCTTCGTGGATATCAGTGACAACAGGGATGTCAAGTTCGCGGCGCACGTCGCCGAGTATCCCGAGGGCTTTCCCGTCGCCGATGCCCCTGAAAGAATCGAGGCGGCTGCGGTTGGCCTTGCGGTAGCTTCCCTTGAAGACGAAGGGAATCTGCAGCGACGCGCATATCTCTTTCAGGCGCCCTGCTGTCTCGAAGGCCATTTCGCGCCCCTCGATGACGCACGGTCCGGCCAGGAGGAAGAAGTTGCGTGCGGGCGACGACTCCAGATAACGGGTCATTCCGCACTTCTGTATTTTGTCGAGAGTTGGTGTTTCGTTATTCATTACTGGGATGAAAGTTGGTTAATAACATGGATGGCTGCCACGGCGAAGAGCGCGGCCGTCTCGGTGCGAAGCCGAGCGTCGCCGAAGGTCACGGGAATGTATCCGGCCTTGCGGCACATCTCCACCTCTTCGGGGGAGAAATCACCTTCCGGCCCTATCAGCACGCAGACGTCGGAGCAGGGCCTCACCTCTTCGGTGAAGAGCAGACGAGGCGTGTCGGCATCGCAGTAGCCTAAGTATTTTTGCCCGAAATCCTCTTTCAGGAAGTCGGAGAGCAGCGTAATGGGAGTAAGCTCCGGAAGCACCCCTTTCAAACTCTGCTTCATGGCGGAGACGAGTATCTTCTCCACCCTGTCGCAGCGCACCTCCTTGCGCTCGGAACGGCGGCAACGGAGCAGCACTATGCGATCGATGCCCATTTCAGTGGCTTTTTCGGCAAACCATTCGAGCCGGTCCATATTTTTTGGCGGCGCAATGGCCACGGTCACCCTCCCTTTCCACGGCTTGAGCAAATCCTCGCGCTCCGCTATTTCTATATGCGTATGCTTGGCGTGCGGCTCGGTGATGACGCATCTGAAACGGTGTCCGCGCCCGTCGACCACGGAAATCTCGTCGCCGGCGGTGAGGCGCAGTACCCGGGTGCAATGTGCCGAATCCGACTCCGGCAGGGTAAGCGTTTTCTCTATTTCAGGGGCATAGAACTGTATCATACCTCGCCGTTGCCAACCATCCCTTCGGGATTGGGTTCCACGTCTTTGTCGGTGTAATTTCTGGTCTTCGCAGGGTCGTTCTTGTCATGGAAGATGAAGAGGAAAAGCACAGCCACCACGAGGGCGTAAGCTGCAAAGATGAACCAACATTCCCGCCAACCGGCTATCTGATCGGCCTGCGCGGCATTAAAGTCCACCAGCTTGTTGACCACGAAATTGCCGGCTATCCACGTTCCGAGCGAGGCACCGATGCCGTTGGTCATAATCATGAAGAGACCTTGCGCCGAAGAGCGCATCTTCGGGTCGGTTTCCTTGTCGACAAACAGTCCGCCCGAGACATTGAAGAAGTCGAATGCCACGCCGTAAACTATACAGGAAAGTATAATCCAAACCAGCCCTGAGCCGGGGCCACCTATGCCGAAGAACCCGAATCTTAGCACCCAGGCAAACATTGACATCAGCATTACGCCTTTGATACCGAATTTCTTGAGGCAGAAAGGAATGGCAAGAATGCAGACGGCCTCCGCTGCCTGCGATATGGCGGTGATGGCAGTGGCGTTGTCGCGCATGGCGTCGCCGAACGACTCTATGAAAAGAGTGCCGTAGCTGTTGGTTATCTGGAGAGAGACACCCAAAAGCATACTGAAGATGAAGAAGAGGGCCATCTTCTTGCGCTTGAAGAGCTTGAAGGCGTTGAGGCCGAGCGCTTCGGCAAGGGATGTCTGTTTGGCATGGTTTACCGGGCAGTGCGGCATAGTCAGAGCATACGCACACATTATCAGCGAAATTACACCTGAAGTGAAGAACTGGGCATATGTATGCTGGAAGTTAGTGAAATTGACAAACAGTTCGGCACAGATAAAGCCCACCGTTCCGAGCGTACGGATGGGCGGGAAATCTTTCACCGTGTCATAGCCCCCCTTGACAAGGGCATTGAACGCCACGGAGTTGTTGAGCCCGATGGTGGGCATGAAGAAGGCCACCGACAGGGTGTAAAAAGTGAACAGGGGGCCAAAGCTGACGGCATCGCCCGAGGTGTGGCAATACCATCCGGCCAGAATCATAAAACCGCCGGCCAGCAACTGGCATACACTGAGCATCTTCTGCGCCGGAACCCATTTGTCTGCTATTATACCTACAAGAGCGGGCATAAAAAGCGACACAAGTCCCTGCACGGTGTAGAACCAGAATATTTTGTCACCAAGGCCTGCCGAGCCGAGATACATCCCCATCGAAACAAGATAGGAACCCCAGACGGCAAACTCCAGGAAGTTGAGGATGGCAAGGCGTAATTTAAGATTTTTCATGTCTTAGCCGGAGAGAGGGTTAATTATGACGGAATGTGTTTATGTGTAGCCGACGATACTGATTACATAAGAGTCAATTATGCCGGGTACATAAGTAATAACGCATGAATATATCTAAATGCTCGAAACGGGCTTCAGAATTTTCATACCCAGGGGTTCTATAATTGGCAAAGTTAACTAAAATGTCGGTAACAGTAAAAACATTTATGTTAAAAAATGCTTAGTTGCACACATCCGCCACATCCGTCGCATCAATAACCATCACCCACATTGTCCTCCGTCACACTTCCGGGTCAATATATCTTTTCATCAGCGGTGAGTAAGCGTCGATACGGCGGTCACGCAGGAAAGGCCACCACCGGCGCACGTTTTCGGTGCGGACCATATCAAGTTCCACCACCTGTTCGGCCGACTGTGTGGTGGGTGCCATATAGAGTGTCTCCCCCTGCGGACCTGCCACGAAGCTCGAACCCCAGAAGTCGATTCCCGAGGTGACGCCCGAAGGGTCGTCCTCGAACCCAACTCTGTTGACGGAGATGACGGGAATGCCGTTGGCCACAGCATGGGAGCGCTGAATGGTAATCCACGCTTCGCGCTGACGTTCCTTCTCATCCTGCGTATCGTCGGGGTTCCACCCTATCGCCGTGGGATAAACCAGCATTTCCGCGCCTGAAAGTGCCATGACGCGCGCCGCTTCGGGATACCACTGGTCCCAGCATACGAGCACCCCGAGCCGGCCGAGCGACGTCTGCACGGGACGGAACCCGAGATCGCCCGGCGTGAAATAGAATTTCTCGTAGAAACCGGGGTCGTCGGGGATGTGCATCTTGCGGTAAGTGCCGGCCACCGAGCCATCGGTATCGAAGACTACGGCCGTGTTGTGGTAAAGACCCGGGGCGCGGCGCTCGAACATGGAGGCCACAAGCACCACGGAGTTATCGCGTGCCGCCTCGCCGTAAATGTCGGTAAAGACGCCGGGAATGCTGTCGGCGAGGTCAAAGTTGTCCACATTCTCGGTCTGGCAGAAGTAGAGGGAATCATGCAGTTCCGAAAGGACGACCATCTGCGCGCCGTCGGCGGCGAGATTCTCTATGGCGCGTATGTTGGCTGCGCGGTTGCTGTCAACGTCATCCTTGAAAGTATGTTGCACTATCCCGACGCGCAACGTGCGGTTGTCAGTATTCATAAACGGTGGGATTAAAGATATTTTCGGGAATCTGCATCGTGGCGCAATGCAGAGAACCGTGCTGAAGCAGAAGCGAGCGGCACGGCACGGGCACTACCTCATGTTCAGGATAAGCCACACGGATGGTCTGGCAGGCCAAAGTATCCTTCTGCTTATCGCCATATACCGGCATGAAGAGATGGGTCGAGGTCACCAGATAGTTGGCGTAAGTGGCCGGGAGGCGGTTCCCTTCGCTGTCGAACACCGGCGCGGGCATCGGTAACTCCAGGAGGTTATACGGTTCACCTTCGGCGGTGCGGAAGAGAGTCAGCTGCGCGCGCATCTTCAGCAATTCCTCGAATTGCGGGTCGTCCATGTCGCGGCAACCGGTGAAGGCGATGGTATTGTGCGGGCAGAGCCGCGCCAGGGTATCGATGTGCGAATCGGTGTCGTCGCCGATGAGGGCGCCGTGGTCGAGCCAGAGCACATGGTCGGCGCCCAGTCGCTGCGCGAGAATTTCATTCAGCTCCTCCTTCGATTTACCGCCGTTGCGGTTGGCCGAGCAGAGACATTTCGTGGTGGTCAGGATGGTGCCCCGTCCGTCGCTTTCCACGGAGCCGCCTTCCAGAATGAAGTCGCGCTCGTTGCGGTAAATGGCCGGTTCTATAAAGTGGCGGTTGCGGAGCCCGAGGTTCACGAGGTTGTCACGGTCGGAGGCGAATTTCAGGCCCCAGGCGTTAAACCCGAAGTCGAGGGCGCGGAGCCGCCCGTTGCGTTCCACCGTCAGCGGACCGTAATCGCGCGTCCACGTGTCGTTGTATTCGCACTCTATTATGTGGAGACGTTCCGGGAGGACCGAGAAATAAAGCTCCACTTCTTTGCTTGAATGTGCAAGCAGCACGACCCGCAGCCCGGCGCCTGTGAACGCGCGTATAATCTCCACATATTCAGGCAATACCATGTCGAGGACATCTGACCAGTCGGTGCATAGATCGGGCCATGCCATCAGCACGCTTTCGCAGCCTTCCCATTCGGCGGGAAATCGTATATCGTTCATTGTCAGCAGGCTTTGAACGACATATCGAGTCCCTTTACGCTGTGTGTCAGAGCGCCGACGGAGATGAAGTCAACCCCCGCTTCGCCGTAAGCACGCAGGTTCTCGAGTGTGATACCGCCGGAGGATTCGGTCTCGGTGCGGCCGTCCACGAGCTTGACCGCCTCGCGGGTAAGCTCCGGGGTGAAGTTGTCGAACATGATACGGTCCACACCGCCGATTTCCAGGATGCGGCGTATGTCATCGAGCGAACGGGCTTCAACCTCGATGGGTATCTTCTTCCCTATCTTTTTAAGGTAAGCGTGGGCGCCGTCAATGGCTTCCTTGATGCCTCCGGCAAAGTCGATATGGTTGTCTTTGATGAGAATCATGTCGAAGAGGCCGATGCGGTGGTTCTTGCCGCCCCCTATGGCCACGGCGTCTTTTTCGAGCATACGCATTCCGGGTGTTGTCTTGCGTGTGTCGAGAACGCGTGTGTGGAGACCTTCGAGTTCGTCCTGATAACGACGTGTCATCGTAGCCACGCCGCTCATGCGCTGCATTATGTTGAGCATGGTGCGTTCGGCAATCAGGAGCGAGCGCACGGGACCTTCGGCTATGAAAGCCACGTCCCCTTTCTTAACGAGGTCGCCGTCCTTGAGGAAACGTTCCATGCGGATTGTCGGGTCTATGCGGTGTAGGACTTTCTCGGCAACGTCAATGCCGGCTATTATGCCCTCTTCCTTGCAGAGCAGGCGCGAACGGCCCATGGCCTCGGCCGGAATTGTGGAGAGAGTGGTATGGTCTCCGTCGCCTACATCTTCGGCGAAAGCAAGCGTCAACAAATCATCTATCAGTTCGTCTTTTGTCTTCATATCTTGTGTTACTGCGTTATTATTCTTAACTTTGTGCAAAGTTAGCGAAAATTATGGATATAGCATTAATTGCGGTAGGAAAAACCGCCACCGGCTATGTGCGCGAAGGTATTGAAGAATACCTCAAGCGCCTGAAGCATTACATACCCTTCACCATGGAGACGGTACCCGACGTCCGCGGCGGGAAACTCAGCGAGGAGCAGCAGAAACGCCTTGAAGGAGAGAGGATTCTGTCGCTGATTCGCCCGGCCGACCGCGTTGTTCTGCTTGACGAACGCGGCGCCGAGTACACTTCCGAAAAATTCGCCGAGCGGATACAGAAGGACATGGCGTCGGGCCTTAAGCGGCTCGTCTTCGTCATCGGAGGACCTTACGGATTCTCGCCGGAAGTTTATGGTCGAGCCGACGGCAAACTTTCGCTCTCGAAGATGACCCTCAACCACGAGATGGTACGGATGTTCTTCGTTGAGCAGGTTTACCGCGCCATGACTATTCTCCGCGGGGAGCCTTATCACCATCGCTGACCCGCTCGTCGTCGTTCTTGACCGTCTTATCGTCGCCCTTGGACGGGTTCTCCCCTTTCTTGCGGGATTTGCCGCCGGTGAAAAGGCGTCGCCATGAAATCTTCTGTGTGAAGGAGAGCATCACGAGCACCGCTATCATGCAGAGATAGATGGCGGTTACCTCTTTTGCACGGTCGGTGAGGTCGAGGTGTAACATCGAAGCGTCGGTGGTTTGCGGAGAATCCAATGTATCCTCGCCTGGAATTGCCGACAACGTGCTCTTCCATTTGATGAGGCCGTCTTCGGTGTAAACCACGCTCGGATTGCCGCGCGCAACCTCTTTAATAGAAGTGTCTTCGGCTGTATATATCGGGTAATCGGTCAGGGATAGATCCTTCCAGTTGGCTATCTCTTCCGGCGAACCGGCCATTACGGCTATAAAATCGGTGTCGTGGGCTTCGGCCCATTTCTTCAGCGCGTTGATTTTCCAAGTCGGGGCTATCGACACTTCGGAGAGGTCCGGCACCATGAGAATGAGCCGTTTCCCTTCGCGGCTGCCGATGGCATCGGACGTCATGTCGGTGTCCCCATCCTCGGTCCATATGTGGAAATCGCCGGCTGTTTTCATGTCATTGGCGTTATCCTTGGGAGCGGCCACGGCTTTGCGGTCAACGAAGGTCCAACCGTCGGCCTCGTCGGGGAGTGTATCGGTTTCGGAGAACTCCTTCTGTACGCCCTCCTTTTCATATATAAAGGTGAAATGCTCGGAGGAATTATCGGCGTCTGCCTTTGTCAGAAGCGAGCCTACGGGATACGGGCGAAAGTCGATGAGCGGTTGCACAGAGTATCCCACTACTCCGGCGGCGATTATATAAATGGCAGAAATGCAGAAAAGCAGCCATTGCAATGCCGGTGTCACAAGCCAGTGGACGCGGCGGTTGTAGATTATCAGCCAGACAGCGGCCGCCGTTATCGCCACGTTTTTCCAGAAAGTGTCCCAGTTGGAGATTATCCACGCATCGCCGAAGCATCCGCAGTCGGCGACAGGCGATTTCAATGCTATCCAGAACGTGAGTGGCAACATCCCCGCCATGAAGAGCATCACCAGAATAGGTGCGCCGCGGCGGAAACTGCCTGTAACCAGAAACACTCCGGTAAGGAACTCCAAAGCGAAGAGCAGGAAAACGCCGGTCAGCAACACGCCGTCGGAGAGTGCCGGCAGCGGCATCACGTTCACGTAATCCTGCATCTTGTAGAGCGTACCCCACGGGTCGATGCCCTTTACGAAGCCGGAGAAAATAAAGATTCCACCGACGGCGAGCCGGAGTATCCATGTGATTATGTTTTTATAGAGCGGGAGGGGACTGATGGTTCCCTCGTCGCGGAATTTCTCTTTCATAACCTTTCAACAATGCGCGCTTTCAAATGGTTTTGCGCTCCGCCACGCCAAGCTTTATCAGAGCGAAGACGGCATAATTGAGCATATCCATATAGTTGGCGCGCACACCTTCCGAAACGAGCGTCTTGCCATCGTGAAGTTCTATGCGTCGCGTGCGCATCAGCTTCTGGAGGATAATGTCGGTGAAAGAAGTCACCAGCATATCGCGCCATGCCTCGCCGTAATCGTGGTTCTTGTCGGTCATCAAGGAGGCGGAAGCGTCGAACCATTTGTCATAGAGTTGCATGACGCGCTCCGTCGCCATCTCGTCGCCGGTTCCTTCGGCGAGCTGAATCATGGCTATTACGCAATAGTTGATGATGCCGATATATTCCGGCTCGATGCCTTCGTCGACACGGCCATGTCCGCCCATCTCTTCGAGCGAGCGGATTCGGCGCGCCTTGATCATAATCTGGTCAGTGATGGAGGAAGGTCTCATCACGCGCCATGAAGTGCCGTAATCGCACATTTTCTTATAGAAAAGGTCGCGGCACACCTCCTTGACGGCGGCAAATTCCTCAGCAGTCTTACTCATATCAAAAAAATTACGCCGCAAAGATAGTCAAAAATTCCCGGATAAGCAAAAACCGCCGCCGACACGTCTTTGATGGCGCCTTTAGCTAATCTATATTCAGAAAGGCAATGCTTAAATTTATGATATGTATGAGGGACTTGTAATTGTGAGTTAAATTTATATCACATAGAACTTTATGGTGTCATGCTTCGCTTGCACTCGCAGAACCGCACAGAAAAGCAATCTGAAAAAGAGCCGGGTAATCGCTGAACCGCTCTCGCATCGCTTCGCGAGCCTTGCAGAACGAACAGACCGACCGCAGAAGTTGACGCAGTGTTATTTATTGCATTATACTTCAGTAACAAATGAGCCTTACCAACGCGACTACGGCGAGGGAAACGGCGGCGGAAATCAGGACGCGGAGCCATGTTTTCATTTTGTTGGGAATTAGCCAATAAGCCACTATGAAGACGCCCCAGCTAATAGGCTTACCAACAAATGACTCCATTCGGGCAGAATTTCGGTGCTTATTATATAAAGCAGTCCTCCCGAGAGGGCATAAACAATGGAATTCCAGTTCTTCATGTTATAGTTACGTTTATAAGGTTTTAAGTAAGTGTTCAAATTAAACCGATAATAAGTGAAAGAATTAATCTCACATATCATAAACTTGGCCTTT